>JGI12210J13797_10741203_pt1 | contig 159133 bp, 120 predicted proteins | sample ElkSlonscriptome_3_FD_13797 | JGI IMG/M metagenome (IMG submission 13797) | reverse complement strand
TCACTTCTCCATTAACTCTAGAACAATGGTCCGGCGCGTGATCCCTTCAACCACTGAATTAAGCAAACCTGCGATCAGCACCAAGCGTCCGTCGCCGTTGTCCAGATAAATCCGGTGCTTGTCAACTGCTGACCGATGGCGCCTTTCGCTAGGCCTACGATCATCAAACCGTCTGCAGTGATATCCGTCGGCACTGCTCGAAGGACGGCTTCGGGATCGTCAAATGATGGGTCGAATGATGATGAGGCGAAATATTCTTTTGGCGTCGGTTTGGGCTGTCGTGTTTTCGGTGCCAGGGGATGACTGATGCTGCCCATCAGTTTTCGCCGGGCGCTGCGCGCCCTCCACATCGAACTTGGGTTCTGGAGTCCCATCTAAGAAACGCTAAAATAAAAAAGCCCGCACTTGGCGGGCTTTTTTATTTTGGCGTCCCCTAGGGGGTTCGAACCCCTGTTGCCGCCGTGAAAGGGCGGAGTCCTAGGCCGCTAGACGAAGGGGACAAAACCTTGCAAACGGTATTTTAAAGACCTAGGTAAATTCGATCAAGCTTTTTGGTGGAGCCAGGCGGGATCGAACCGCCGACCTCTACAATGCCATTGTAGCGCTCTCCCAGCTGAGCTATGGCCCCGAATCAAGCCGCACATTGTAGTCGGGGGCTGGAAGGCTGTCAACGGCTTTATCGATCCTCTTCGGGCGCGGTTCGGGGCATCAATTGATGAGCATCCGGCGCGCTGACCAGGCCGTGCCGCATCGCCAGTTTCAGCAATGCCACTTCACTGTTTGTGGAGGTTTTTTCATAGACCTTGTATTTGTGCGTGGACACGGTTTTGGGGCTGAGGTTGATCGCCTTGGCGATCTCTCCCGTACGCATTCCCTTGGCCAGCATCATGGCGACTTCGAGCTCACGGGAAGTCAGCTCTTCGAACGGATTCTGCGGACCTCCGGACACCACCGCCAGCGCCATCTGCTGGGCAATCGCGGGGGACAGGTAGCGGCCGCCTCGAGCCACGGCCCGAATCGCTTCGAGCAGCTCGGGACCCTGGCAGGTCTTGCCAAGATAGGCGCTGGCACCCGCCTCCAACAGGCGCGCCGGCAGCGGAGCTTGTGCGTGAGCGGTGAGGACCACGATTCCGATCCTGGGCTGGGACTTGAGAATGCGCTCCGTGGCCTCGAGACCCGAGCAGCCCGGCATCTCGACGTCCATCAGCATCACGTCGGGCTCGAGCGTCCGAGCCAGCCGAACGGCTTCTTCGCCATTGTCTGCCTGGCCGATGACCTCCATGTCATGAACCGGTTCGATGATTCCGGCCAGCCCGGTGCGAACAAGGTCGTGATCGTCAACGATTACAATACGAATCATGAAAGTTCCCCAGTGGTCCGTGGCCAAGGATTGCGGTAGGGGTGGTCCGTGACCGCCCTCGATACCGGCCAACGCCCCGGCCACTGACCTTGACCGTCAACAAAATGTGCCGGTAGCCCCGCACGTCTGACCCATGGTAGCGCCAATCTCGCTCATGACTCAAGTACACGCCGATCAAACCGATACCGGAACCGTAGGTAATGAACGGGCCTGGATCCGCGAAGCTCATGGCCTTGTGTCCGACCTGATGCGGCATCGTCCTGCCGTGTACTGGGCCGACCTGTTGGCCAGTTCGGCGCTGGCCTGGGCGTCAACCGCCCTCTACTTTACGGCCGACCCCTGGTCGGGCTGGCAGCTCCTGGGGCTGATTCTGGCCGGCATCGGGTTCTATCGAGCCGGTACGTTCATGCATGAGATCATCCACATGCCGAGCGGCGTGCTGGTGAATTTCAAACGGGCCTGGAACGTCCTGGTGGGGATTCCCCTGCTGATGCCGTGGATACTTTACAAGAATCATATTGGACATCACTCGCGGGCCCATTTCGGCACGCCGGCCGACGGCGAGTATCTACCCCTGGCCTCTGCGCCGCTGCGCGACACCCTGCTCTACCTGCTCAAATTACCCGTCTTGTCCCTGATGGTTGTGGCGCGCTTTGCGATCGCGGCACCCTTGTCGTGGCTGTTGCCGCCGCTGCGCGAATGGGTGCTGACCCGCGCCTCGGCGTATGCCTCCAACCCTTACTACAGCAAGCGCTTTCCGCGCCGGGACGAACGCCATCTATTGATCGTCGAGATCGGCTCTCTGGCCTGGATCGGTTTCTGGCTGGCCATGACCTGGTTCGGTCCCGTCGAGCCGGTCCACTGGCTCATGGCCTGGGTCCTGCACGCCTTCACCCTGGGACTGAACTGGGTGCGCAACCTGGCCGCGCATCGCTACGACAATCGGGGGGATGCGCTGAGTCACATCGCGCAGCTGCAGGACGCGGTCAATATCACCGGGCAGTCCTGGCTGACCGTGTGGCTGTTCCCGGTCGGGCTGCGCTACCACGCGCTGCACCACTTGTTTCCCGGTCTGCCCTACCACAACATGGGCGCGGCGCATCGCCGTTTGATCAAGCATTTCCCCGACGGTTCACCCTATTCGCTCGCCAATCACGAGAGCTTTTTCGGCGTGGTCGGCGCGCTCTTGCGCGGCGCCCGCAGCACGCGGCCCGAGAATTCTGCGATCGCGGTCTGGCGCCAGGCCGGTCAGCGGCGCACTTCGAGGTAGAATTGCGGGCTGATTGCACCGATTAAGCCAGCTGACTCTTGACCTCGACCGCGCCGCGCGTCGTGCCGGATGCTTCCATCGCCGCCACCCGCCTGATTCTCAATCCGCTCAGTTTCCGAATGAGTCGCGGTCGCCGTCATGACCGGCTGGGCGCTTGCGCGCGAGCGCTCGGATTCGAAGTGATCGAAACCACGAGCGAACAGGATCTGAAGAGCGCGATTCAGGCCATTGTCGATCAGCCGCCAGAACGCCTGATTGTCTGCGCTGGCGACGGCACGGTCCAGGCCCTGATCACGGCGATGGCGGATCTCGACCAGAGCAATCGTCCAGACCTTCTACTGCTGGGTGGCGGGCGAACGAATTACACGGCGCGTGATCTGGGAACACACAGCGCACCCGAGCGACTCCTGGCCAGGTCGGCTGACCCCAACTCCTACTGGCGACGATCAACCCGCCACAGCCTGATCCTGCGGCAGAAAGGCCAACCGGACCGCCACGGTTTCTTCGTGGCGGGCGCCCTGCTCGACGATATTATTCGCGACTGCCATCGCTATCGCCAGGAGCACCGAACATCGCGCCTCGCCTGGCTGCGCACGGGCCACGCGTCCTCGGCCTGGCGGGTCGCTCAGCTCGCCATTCAGAGGCTGCTGGGACGCCACAGTTTTAATGCCCACCCGATGAGCATTGATGCCGAAGGCCTGGATTCGCTGCAGGGCGACCTGAAGCTCGTCCTGATGACCACCCTCGAACACCGCGGACAGACCCTCAACCCTTACGCCGAACGCGGTCAGGGCACGCTGCGCCTGACCGCCATGCGTGCCAATGCAGACGGCTTCTGGCGGCACCTACCCAGGTTGCTGCGGGGCCGGTATCATGCCGCCATGACTCCTTCGCAAGGCTTTCTCAGCGGTCGCTGCACCAGCGCGACCATCAACGGATTGCAGCAGGTCTCTCTGGACGGCCAGGAACACGATTACCGAGCCGACCGAGAACTGCAGGTTCTCACTGGGCCGGCCTTTCATTTCATTCATCCGTCATGACCGACCCCTTGCCGATTCTGCTTCAGGATCAGCGCGACGGCGCGTTACCCGAGGGGTTGGACAGTCTTTGCGATGGTATCCAGCAGGACCATGGCAAAGGCGTGCTCGGCATCGCCTTCTACGGATCGTGTCGGCGCAAGCATGAAACCGCGGATGGCCTGGTTGATCTGCTGGTTCTGGTCGAGGACTATCGCTCGGCGCTGGGTTCTCGAACAGCGGCCCTGCTGAATCGCCTCCTGCCGCCCAACGTCTATTACCTGCAGACAGAACATCAAGGGGTCACGCTGCGCTGTAAATACGCCGTGGTCGAACTCGCCCAGCTGGCGAGGCGGGCGCGGACTCGCCACGACCACTATTTCTGGGCCCGATTCTGCCAGCCCCTGCGGCTTGCTCGCGGCAGCCAGGAAGTGCACGAGCGCCTCGCCGCGTTGCGTTCTGAGTGTGCGCTGAGCTTTGCCCGGCGCATTTCACCGCTGATGCCGCACCCCCTGTCACCCGTCGCGTTTTGGACGCTGGCGCTGAGAACCACCTATCGCTGCGAGCTAAGGCCAGAGCCGGCAGCGGCCGCGCGCCGTTTGATTGAGCACGACACGGACTACTGGCACCAGCTCAGCGCCCAGCTGGGCGCGCAACCCTCCAGCCGCCTGTCCTTTTCTGACGGCGAGCTGAGTGCGCGCTGTGGTTTCAGAACGCGCTTTTTGACCCGCGCAAGCTGGCAATTTCGACGCATCACGGGCAAGCTGATGAACCTGGCGCGTCTGTTCAAAGCCGCAGGCACGTTCAGCAGGGGCGTCGACTATCTGGTCTGGAAGGTCGAGCGCCACAGTGGGGTCAGGGTCGAACCCACCGATCGGATGCGCCGCCATCCGCGCCTGGCCATCTGGGGCCTGGCCTGGAAAACGTGGCGGCAGGGAGGCTTCCGGTGATGAGTGGATCTAGCGTGGGCGACAACCACAGAAAGGGCTCGGCCCGAATGCTGCTCGCCTTTGCCCGCGCCTACCCGGGCCGCACCGGTCTCGCGCTGCTGGCTCTGATCATTGCCGGAGTTCTCGACGGCCTGGGGCTCTCGATGATCCTGGGCATGCTGAATCTGGCCACGGACACCGAGGATTCGCCTTCTGCCCCGGAGCAGGCCGCGCTAGACGTCGTGGCCTGGCTTGGCCTGTCGCCCACCACCACCACGCTGCTGGTGATCGGCGTGGCTCTGATCGCGGTCAAGGCCTGCATCGTGCTGCTGGCCAACCGCCAGGTCGGATACACCGTCGCCCACGTGGCCACGGATCTACGCCTGCGCCTGATCGAAGCCGTGACCCGCAGCCGCTGGCGCTACTACCTTTCGCAGCCGGTGGGCAAATTGTCCAATGCCGTTGCTACCGAGGCGCATCGCGCCTCCGAGGGCTTTTTCCACGGTGCCGTGATGGCCACTCAGACCATCAATGCGCTGATTTATGCCTCGCTGGCGCTGTTGATTTCATTGAAGGCCAGTCTGATCGCCCTTCTCTTCGGTGGGGTGCTCTTGGGACTCCTGCATTTCCTGGTCCGCAAGGCTGGACGTGCGGGTCGCGACCAGACCGGTCTGATGAAATCTTTGCTGGCCGTGATGACCGATCAGCTCGGCGCTGTGAAACCGCTCAAGGCGATGGCCCGCGAAGACCATATCGACGCGCTGATGTCGAGCCAGAGTCGCGACCTCAAACGGGCACTCAAGCACCAGGTAATGGCGAAGGCCGGACTGACGGCTCTGCAGGAGCCGCTGCTGGCAATCCTGGTCGGCATTGGTTTCTTTTATTTTCTGGTTCAAATGGAGCTACCGATCGCGACGGTGATGATGATGATTTTCCTGATCGCGCGTGCGGTCAATCATCTGGCCAAGGCCCAGCGTTCGCTTCAACACTTGGCGATCAGCGAATCCGCCTACTGGTCGCTGATCGAGACGATCGACCAGGCCGAAGGCGAACGCGAGCCAGCGCGCGGTCATCTCCGGCCTACGCTCGATCAAGGCATAGAATTTCAGGAGGTGGTTTTTACCTACGACCGCCGTCCCGTCATTGACAAGCTGAGTTGTCTAATCCCAGCCGGCCAGCTGACGGTGCTCAGCGGGCCCTCGGGTGCCGGCAAGACCACCCTGATTGACCTGGCGGCCGGTCTGCTGCACGCCGACGACGGCAGGATTCTGATCGACGATCAGCTCATCGAGGACATCGACCACCACCAGTGGCGGCGAATGATCGGCTACGTTCCTCAAGATCCGCTGTTGATCAACGAGTCGGTGTTTCTCAATCTCACCCTGGGCGACGAAAGCATCAGCCGCGAACGCGCAATCGAAGCCCTGGATCAGGCCGATGCGCTGAGTTTCATCGAGGCCATGCCCGACGGGCTGAACGCACTGCTCGGTGAACGTGGCGGCCGTCTGTCTGGTGGCCAGCGTCAGCGCCTCGCGATTGCACGCGCTTTGATTCATTCGCCCCGACTGCTGATCCTGGATGAGGCCACTTCGAGCCTCGACGAGGTTTCAGAAGCGGCCATTGTCGAGACGATCTGCAGGCTCAAGGGCCAGCTCACTCTGCTGGCGGTCAGTCACGACCGGGCCCTGGTCGATGCCGCCGATCAGCGCATCCGCCTGCAGGCCGCAGACCCGGGTAGCGGTCCCGACCTCGGGCGGACAAGCTAATGGAGTTCAAGCGACTCCGACGACGGGCCGGATTCCACCTGCTGCGCGCGCTGGCCACGTGGCAGGCCAGTCGTGGCATGACCGCAGTGGCGGCCACGGGCGACCGGCTGGGCCGTTGGCATCATCGTCTGGCCCAGCGGCAGCGACGAAACCTGGAGCGTCAGCTCGATCAGCTGTTCGGCCTCGAGGCGACCGACCCCCGTCCGGCCGCGTGGTTGCAGGAGTCCTACCGGCTCAACGATCGCGCAATCTTCGAAATTCTGGCCATGTATTCCGGCCGCGTCTCACGGGAGGCGGTTGCCGAGCATTGTGAGATCGAATGCCTGCCCGCTCTAGACCAGGCACTTGAGGAACATCGGGGCGTCGTCCTGCTCGGGTGGCATATGGGCAATGGAGTTGCGATGGCGACTCGCCTTGCTCATCTGGGCTACCCGGTCTCTGTCATCTATCGCGAGTCGAGTAAGATCCAACCCGATTTCTATCGCAAGGGACTTGCACACATGGGTCTGGATCCGATCGGCGCTCAACCGCCGGCCGCTGGATTCAGGCGCATGCTAAAGGCGCTGAAAAACAACCGGGTTATCTATATCCTCATGGATCAGGGTATCAAGCAAGGGGTGGACGCGCCTTTTCTTGGTAAGCGGGTGCCGATGCCACCCGGCCCGGCCGAGCTGCTTCGACGAACCGGCTGCGCGCTGGTCACGGCGCCATTGACGGGGGTCGATCCGCGCTGGCAGTTCCGCCTCGAGCGAGCCGATGGCCTGCATTCTGACGAGAGCCTGGAGCTCAGTATCGAAAAATTGAGCCGAATCATGGAAAATCAGGTTCTTGAGCGCCCAGAATGGTGGACCTGGCACCAGCGCCGCTGGCCAAAATACCCCTTCGCGGATGCGCTCCGGCCGCCACCAGGCAATGGATCCGACCAGACTTAAGCGAGGACGTGTGACCCATGGCACTGCTGATACAACGAATCGCCCAGGGCCTGATTCCGGCCGCATTCAGCACCGACCGACCGCCGGCCCGGCGCCGAACGCCCGATCGGATCGTTCTGGGCGTCAAACCCGGAAAACGACCATCAGATCGTCCTCCCGTGCGGATTTTCCTGGGCACCGAACGCGGGCAATTTCGCGCCGAGCAGGCCTTTATCTGGTCGGTTGAAAAACACCGCAATCCAAGCAGGATCTACGAAATCCACCTGCTCCGTGATCTGAAGGGCTTCAATCGGGGCTTCTGGCTGACCGGCTTCACGAACTACCGATTTGCCATCCCGGAGTTCGCCGGATTCGAAGGCCGTGCGATCTATAACGATGCCGATCAGGTCTACCTGACCGATCCGGCGGACTTGTTCGATCTCCCGATGGGCCGCGCCGGTTTTCTCTCGATCAATGATCGCGACACCTCGGTGATGTTGATTGACTGCAAGCGCATGGCCGAAGCCTGGAATGGTCACGATGTCCGCCGACTGAATCGAAAGAAGCTCGAGTCACGCGCTCGACAGGCCGGGCTCTGGGGCGATCTGGACGACGGTTGGAATGCCCGCGATAGCGAATACACACCCGGCCAGTCCCGGCTCGTGCATTTCACGACGCTGCATACCCAACCCTGGCAACCCTTTCCGGATCAGTTCGTCTACTACCCCAACCCGACAGACCCGCTCTGGCCGGATCTCGAGGCCGAGGCCCTGGCCGCGGATTTCACTGCAGTTTCGGCCACCCGGCCCTCACGCGACTGGCCGAGCCTCAAGCTCAGGCTGTCCGCGCGTGAAGACGGTGAGTCGATCACATCACTGCTCTCAGTCAGCCAGCACGATCGGCAGCAGGCCTCGATCACCGCCGGGCACTGGTTGAATGAGGTGCCGGACGCCGACCTGCCCTGGGTATTGTCACGCCTGTTTGCCTCGACCCGAGACCTGACACTCGACCTGAGCGAACCGTTCATCAATCGGGCTCGAGACCGCCGGAGTCCTTACTTCTGGCTGCAGCAAGTCGAATTGGCAGGCCGCCGGCACCCGAAAACCCGATGGACCCTGAACCACCGCACCGCTCTGATGGGTGCGAGCACTCACCATGGTGGCCCAGCCGAGGACGGCGACATCCTCGTCCTGCTCCATCGAAAACCGGGCCACAACCAGCAGGCTCGCGCCATCGCCGAAGCGCTTGGTCGCCAGACCGGGCGGACGGTTCGAGAACACCGGATCGAATCCAGCGAGGCCGGATTTCTGCTCGGCCGCCTGGTCGGGCGAGGGGCGTGGATCCCGGACCTGGACTCGGCATCGATCGTGATCGCAGGCGGCTGGCTGCCGACCCGCTTCGCCCGTGACCTGGCCAAGCAACGACCACAGCTCCGCCTGATTCTCAGCGGCCGCAAGGCCGGACCCCCCGCAGCGCATGGGGCGGTCGTGATTCAATGCCGGCATTTCGGACTGCCCGCCGCCCCGCGTCGCTTGCTCAGCCTGTTGCCCCTTAACCGTGGTCGTGCAGACCATGGCGGCGACCTTCAAGCCTGGACGGACTGGCTGAACGCGCCCAGGCGTGTGGCCGTTTTGATCGGCGGCGCTTCCAGGTCCCATCGTTTTTCCAGCGACGATGCCCGCCGACTCGCCGAAAGCGCTTCGGCCTGGGCCGCTGATCGTCAGGCCCGGCTGCTGGTGGTCACGAGCCGCCGTTCGCTGAAGAGATTGAACGCATTGAAAGCCGGACTGGCGGGTGACGACTTGCTCTACGAGTTCAAGGCAGGCGATGACGGCAACCCCTATCGCCTGGCCCTGAAACACAGCGATGAAATGCTGGTCACCGGCGAGAGCGAATCCATGCTGGCCGATGCGGCAAGCCGTGGCCGCGGTTTTCTGGTCTGGCCGCTGGCGCGGCGCTCGGACAGTCCCTGGACCCGCCTGAGCAGGGCCATCGCCGACAAGGCCACTCGGCCACGCTTCAATCGACGCGGCAGCGTCCGGCCGCAGCAGGGCCTGACCTATCTCTGCGCGCGCTGTGTCGAGCGCAATTGGGTGCTTCCCCCGCGCGATACCGACGCCCTGCTCAAGGCCCTGTATGACCAGGGTCTTGCCGCCCCCTTCGGCCAGCCCGCGCCGTCGTCCTTCCGCCCAAGCAACGAGTGTGAACAGCTGGTTGAACGAGCCCGTGGCATCGTTGAAATTCGCTCCAAGGCAGAGGACGACGATTCAGCGGCTCAACTTACCCTGATGTGATTGAAGAGACCCTATGTCCAGCACCGCCGAAACATTGAAACACTCCGAGGGCATTGATGCACCTGATACCGCGCCAGCGTTGCTCGACGCGGCGGCATTGGCATCGATCAAGACTGATGAATTCCGACATGCTGACCCCTACCCCTGGCTGAACCCCGAGGGAGTGCTGACCGAAGACGCCTTTGAGCTGCTTCGCCAGAACATGCCCCGCGTCGACCAGATGAACGCCAGCTTCGGGCGCAAACGGGCCCACGGCCAGACCCCTCATGATCGTTACTCGTTGGAATACGAGGCAGGCCTCGACGTTCACCCCGCCTGGCACCAGCTCGTCAACGAGTTCAACGGCCCGGTGTACCAGGCCTGGCTGGCCCGATTGTTCGACACACGACGTTTCCGGCTGACCTACCACTGGCATTTCGCGCCGCGCGGTGCCTCGGTGTCTCCGCACTGCGACGCCAAACGCAAGATTGGATCGCATATCTTCTACTTCAATTCTCCTGACGAATGGAGCTCGGATTGGGGCGGAGAGACCGTCATACTCGATGACGGCGGGAGATTCTCCCGAGCAAGCGCGCCGGCGTTTGGGGACTTCGACCGCTCCTGGCCGGCCAACGCCATGGGCAATCGTTCGCTTCTGTTTCAGCGCCAGGGTAATTCCTGGCACGGCGTCCGCGAACTCCTTTGTCCCGAGGACCGACTGCGCAAGGTCTTCATCATCGTTGTCAACGCCGACACGCTCGGCGGGCGACTGCGCCGACTTTTCCATCGCCCGGACGGCGCCTGATGGCCGAGCCATCCGCATTTCAATACGCTCGGGCCGCTATCCAGTCGCATGAAAAATCACATGCTTCGTAGTTTGATGGCCGGCGCGATCGGTCTGTTCGCCGCTCATGCAAGCGTGGCCCAGTCAGAGCCGGTCGTCTACCGCTGTGAGAACGACGGGGTGATCGAGTTTTCAGATCAGCCCTGCCAGCACCCGTCAGAATCAGCGACCAGCTCGGCCCAGCAGATTCATCAGTCCAGCGGGTCGATCAGCGTCATCAGCCCACCGGATGATCTGGAGGACATCCGAGAGGACAACAGGGCCTGGCTTGAGAGCTATCGGGATCGACAGGCAGCGCAAGATGCGGCGAGATCGGAAACTCGAAGGCAGTGGCAACCTCAATCTAGGACGCTGGTCAGAGCGGACGAGAGCCAAGGCCAAACCATTGCCCGGCTCCGACTCTGGCCCTACAGGCCGCCAAACTACCTCTACCGATCCCGCCAAGGATCAGATGCCCCCCCGCCCAGTCGTCAGCAACCCTATTCGGCATTGAGCGGCCCCTTTCCCGGCACGCGGCCTCGCAGGCTCGAAGGTGACGAGCCTTAAGGGCACGGGTCTTCTGACCACGGGCAGTCTCAAACCGACGAGCACCCAAGGGCCAAGGGGCGCAGATCGCAACGCGCCTCAATAGCCGTAAAGCACGTCCGTGCCCGGTGGGGGCTCGAAGGCGAACAGCGCCGGATCAAGCTCTGGGTTGCGAATCAAATCGAACAGGTCGATCCGCGTGGTCTGACCAAAGTTGTCGTTGAACTCGAGCGCGACCGGTGCGCCTTCGGCAAAGAACAGACGGGCGCGCTCAAATTCAGCCTCATCGTCAAGCGGCCGGAATTCAATGACGTCCGGGTCACCGGTTTCACTGATCGAAAAGAGGTCGTCGAGCAATTCCGGGCGGGTCAGCACCAACAGCGGAGAATCCGAAGCCGACGGCTGGTCCTGCTGAGTGACCTGCTCCAGGGACTCGTCGTAATGCCAGAGGTGCTCGCCATCGGCCACAAGTTCCTGAGGGAAGGGTTCGAGGTAGCGCCAGCGAAAACGGTCAGGTGCGGAAAAGAAGAGATCGCCTGAAGACGCTTCGCTGACAAACCCATCAGGATCGAGCGTTGTCTGCGCAAACTGGCCCGATAGCGTGGTCAGCTGATCTGCAAAGCGATCGAGCTGGGTTCGAGCGTCGTCTTGAGCCTTCACAGCAGGGCTCAACAGGAGACTGGTCAATACAAGCACGGCGAGATTTCTGATCATCGAATGGCGAATTCCCAGTGGGCTCAGGGGCATCCCGAGAGGTGGCAGACCTTTCAGTCGCGTGGCGGGGCCGGCGCGAGGACTTCACGCTGCCCGTTGTGCTCAGGGGGCGAAACCACGCCCTGGGCCTCCATTTCCTCGATCAGGCGCGCGGCCCGGTTGTAGCCGACCCGAAGCTGACGCTGGACCGAGGAAATCGATGCACGACGGCTACTGAGCACATAGGCAACGGCCTTGTCATAAAGTTCATCGTCGGAGTCGCCACCACCAGACTCCGGCAGCCCGTTTTCGCCGATGGTCATCCCGTCAGTGGTCGTCTGGCTGTCCGCGAGCACGTCTTCCAGGTAATCCGGCTCGCCCTGCTGCTTCAGCCATTCGACCGCAGCGTGCACCTCGTGATCGTCAACGAAAGCGCCGTGAATCCGTTCCGGAACGCCCTGCCCCGGCGGGAGGTACAGCATGTCGCCGTGGCCCAGCAGCTGCTCCGCTCCCTGCTGATCGAGAATGGTGCGTGAATCGATGCGCGATGACACCTGGAACGCCATTCGAGTGGGAATATTGGCCTTGATCAGGCCGGTGATCACATCGACGGATGGGCGCTGAGTGGCCAGAACGAGGTGGATCCCCGAAGCCCTCGCCTTCTGCGCAAGGCGAGCGATCAGCTGCTCGACCTTCTTGCCGACGATCATCATCATGTCGGCGAACTCGTCGACCACGACCACGATGAACGGCAATCGGGTCAGGGTCGGAACGTCCTCGCCTTCCGCCAGCGCGGCCTGATCGATCAGCGGATCGGGGATCGGTTCGCCCTTGTCGATCGCCTCGGAGACCTTGCGGTTGAATCCGGCCAGGTTTCTGACGCCAAGCCCAGCCATCAGGCGATAGCGCCGTTCCATTTCAGCGACACACCAGCGCAGTGCATTGGCCGCTTCCTTCATGTCGGTTACGACCGGCGTCAGCAGATGCTGAATGCCCTCATAGACCGAGAGCTCGAGCATCTTGGGGTCGACCATGATCAGTCGAACTTCATCGGGCGTGGCTTTGTAGAGCAAGCTCAGGATCATGGCGTTGATGGCCACGGATTTTCCTGACCCCGTTGTTCCGGCAACCAGCAGGTGCGGCATCTTTGCGATGTCTGCGGTCAACGGCTTGCCGGATATGCTTTTGCCTAGGCCCAGTGTCAGCGGCGAGCTGGCCTTTGCGTAGGCGCTGGAGGCCAGTATTTCCCGCAGGTAGACGATTTCCCGGTTCTGGTTGGGGATCTCCAGGCCAATCACGCTCTTGCCGGGGATGACATCGACCACGCGCACGGAAATCACGCTCAGTCCGCGCGCCAGGTCTTTGGCCAGATTGGCGATCTGCGCACCTTTCACACCGGGTGCAGGCTGCAATTCGAAGCGCGTGATGACGGGCCCCGGATGCACCGCAACCACTTCGACTTCGACCCCGAAATCGGCCAGTTTGAGTTCGACCTGGCGGCTCATCGCTTTCAGGGCGTCTTCGGAAAACGCGGCCTTGTTGGAACGTGGCTCGTCGAGCAGATCCAGCGGCGGAATCCCCGTATCGCTCATGTTCTTGAACAGGGGCTGCTGGCGCAGCTTGGTCTCTACCGGCTTGGAGATCTTGGGCTCAACGCGTGGTTCGATATGCAGCTCGGGCCTGGTCTTGCGCTTGATCGTGTCGAGCTTGCGCACTTCTCCGCGCTCGGCTCGCGCTCGGCGCCCGGCAATCCAGTCACGCATCCGGCCAAAACAATCCACGACCCAAACACCGAATGCCAAGGAAGCTCGGCCCGTTCGATCGACCACATTGATCCAGGACAGTCCGGTGAAGAGCGTGATCCCGGCCAGGAGAATGGTCATATTGATCAGAGCGGCACCGGTAAATCCCATGGCTCGTATCATCGGACCTGACAGCAGTGCGCCCAGCACACCACCACCATCATCCAGGCTGCCACGAACCTGCATGTCAAGCAGGATGCAGCCGGCCAGCACGATCAGCACCAGCCCGCCGGTGCGCACGCCCCATTCAGCCAGCGTTGCCGGTTCCGTGCGTTCCTGAAGGATTCGAAAGCCAGCCAGACCAATCAGCAGCGGCGCCACATAGGCCATGTAGCCGAACAGGACCAGAAACAGGTCTGAAAGCCAGGCACCGAACGAACCGCCCAGGTTGGAAAGTCGTTCGGTTCCAGCCGCTCGCGACCAGCCCGGATCGCTCGGATCGTGGGTCATGAGGGCCAACAGAAGATAGAGGGCAAGCACCAGCGTTACGAGAAATGCACTTTCTGCAATCCGGCGGGCCAGAGCGCCGTCAGACTCGACCATCGCAGCGCTCTTGGACTTTGCCTTGCTCCTATCCCCGGCCCGCGCTTTGCCGGCTTTTGTCTTGGCTTTGCTCATGTCAAGAGCATACTTGAATAACCGCTTTCAATTGCTTGATTTTACGTAACTCTGACATCACAACCGCACCCGATCAGACTTTCAAAGCGGGATGAACCAGCGCGCCGTCGCGAACGTTGATTCCACGCGCGAGCGGCTCGTGGGACCCCCAATCCGATCTAGCGATTCGCTGCACATAGGGCAGGATGGCGGCCGAGAGTGCCTGGCTGGAGGTCCTGGGCACAGCCCCTGGCATATTGGTCACGGCAAAATGAGTCACGCCGTCGACTTTGTAAGTGGGGTCGGCATAGGTCGTCGGCCGGGTGGTTTCGAAACAGCCACCCTGATCGACCGAAATATCGACCACGACGCTGCCCTCTTCCATGGTCGAAATCATCTCGCGCGTCACCACGTGAGGCGCCCGCGCGCCGGTCACGAGGACCGCACCGATCACCATGTCCGCGCGAGCGACGTAATCACTGACTGTTTCAACGTAAGGATAGAGTGCAGTGACGTTGGCGCCAATGGCCATCATTTCAGTCAGGCGATCCTGACGCTTGTCGAAAACGACCACATTGGCTCCCGAGGCCGCGGCAAGGCGCGCTGAGTTGCCCCCGGCCGCTCCGGCCCCCAGCACCACCACTCGACCTCGGTCGGCTGAAGGCAGCCCCCCGAGCAGAATGCCACGCCCGCCTTCAGGCTGATGGAGAAGATGGGTCGCCACCTGAACCCCGATTCGACCGGCAATATTGCTCATCGGGGCCAGCAGGGGAAGATGACCGCTGTCCTCCTCGACGGTCTCGAAGGCGACGCCGGTCAAGCCGATGTCGAGCAGCCGTTCGGTCAAGTCCGGCTCGGCTGCCAGGTGCAGGTAGCAGAACAGACGATGTTCCTTGCGCAGATGATTCAGATCGCTCTCGATCGGTTCCTTGACCTTGACGATCAGTTCGGACTCGCCATAAAGCGCGGCCGCATCGGGCTGGACGAGAACGCCCACGGATTGGAAATCCTCATCGGAGAATCCACTGAGCAGCCCGGCCTGCGATTCGATCATGACTTCATGGCCTGCTCGAACCAGATCTCCGCAAGCGGCCGGAACGAGCGCCACGCGCCCCTCCAGGGTTTTCATTTCACGGGGGATGCCAATGCGCATGAACTGCTTTCCTCTTGAGAACTCTTGGTTATGGTCGCAACCCGCGCCTGATTGTTCTTTGCTGTTTTCAAGCCCGGGCTTCGATGAACGGTACCGGATGGCTCCGGCGAGACATGCCAGATCCGTTCTTCAGATCCGGCTTGGATTGTTGGCCGGCTGGCCTTACCTTAAAAGGCAGCCCACTGTTCCGCCCACTGGAGAAAATTATACTATGGCCGACCCCCGTCATTTCCGACTTCTCATCCTCGGATCCGGTCCGGCCGGCTACACGGCGGCCGTGTACGCGGCCCGCGCCAACCTGAGCCCCGCGATCGTCACCGGGATTCAGCAAGGCGGCCAGCTCATGACCACAACCGATGTCGAGAACTGGCCTGGTGACTTTCCCGATCTGCAGGGTCCCGAGCTGATGGCTCGCATGCTCAAGCATGCGGAGGCCTTTGACACCGATATTGTGTTTGACCATATTCATACGGCTCATATCGATCAGCGACCCTTTCGCCTCGAGGGCGACAGCGGTGTTTACACCTGCGACGCGCTGATCATCACGACCGGCGCCTCAGCGCGCTACCTGGGGTTGGAATCGGAACAGCAGTTTCTCGGCCGCGGCGTGTCTGCCTGTGCCACCTGCGATGGCTTCTTCTATCGCGACAAGCCCGTTGCCGTGGTCGGTGGCGGCAACACGGCCGTCGAAGAAGCCTTGTACCTGTCCAACATCACGTCCAAAGTCATTCTTGTCCATCGTCGCGACGAGCTGCGCGCAGAAAAAATTCTTCAGGAACGACTCTTCAAGCGGGTCGAGGAAGGCAAGGTTGAGATGCGGTGGAACCACACGCTGGAGGAGGTTCTGGGTGATGATGACGGCGTGGTCGGGATGCGCATTCGCTCCACCGAGGACAGCAGCACGACCGACATCGATCTGGACGCGGTCTTCATTGCCATCGGGCACGATCCAAACACCAGTATTTTTGCCGAGCAGGTGGACATGAAAGACGGCTACATCCAGATCAAATCAGGCTTGAACGGCATGGCCACGGCGACCAGCGTGCCAGGCGTGTTTGCCGCTGGCGACGTGGCAGACCATGTCTACCGACAGGCCATTACTTCGGCTGGCTTTGGGTGCATGGCCGCCCTGGACGCCGAACGATTCCTTGACCAGCCTCCGGTCTGAACGAATCGAGCGACTCGGGCAGCTTTCCGAGCTGTCGCGGCGTGAGTGGAATGGACTGGTCGGGTCGACCGGCCCTTTCATGGACTGGCGCTTCCTCAGCTCGCTGGAAAAGGCTGGCAGCGTTGGCAGGACCGTGGGTTGGGAGCCCCTTCCGCTGATCGTTCGCGGTCCCGAAGGGCCCCTGGCCGGTGCAAGCGCTTATCTGAAATCGAACAGCCACGGGGAATTCGTGTTCGACTGGGCCTGGGCCCAGGCAGCGCATCAGGCCGGTCTGTCCTGGTATCCCAAGCTATTGATCGCAGCGCCATTCAGTCCCGTCGCCGGCCCTCGCCTGCTTGGCGCCGACTCCCACCCCGAAGCGGCCCGGGAATTGATCGGGTTCGCTGAAGACCTGGTCGAGGAAAACGCACTTTCATCGGCCGGCATCAATTTCTGCAACCGCCACGACAGGCGATTGCTTCGGGAGGCCGGCTGGCTGGAGCGTTCCGACTGGCAGTTCCACTGGAAGAACGAGTCCTACAGCGATTTCGATGATTTCTTGAGCCGTCTAAAGCGCAAGCCCCGCAAGAACATCCGCGCCGAGCGGCGGCGCGTCCAGGAGGATGGTTGGACTTTTCGGTGGAAGGCGGGAGACCTGCTCGATTCCAACGATATCGATCTGATCGATCGCTGCTATCAATCGACCTTCGCGCTCTATGGCAACCTGCCCATGCTCAACCGCGATTTCTTCGAGCACGCGGCCGGGCTGTTTGGTCCTGATTTCCTAATCTGCAAGGCCGCATTGCATCACCAGGCGCAGGCCGTCGCGGTCTTCTGGCGCGATCGGGAACGTTTGTACGGCCGCTATTGGGGCAGCTTGATCGACACGCGCGACGTGCATTTCGAGACCTGTTATTACCAAGGGATCGACTACTGCATCGAACACGGGCTGGACTGGTTCGAACCAGGCGCCCAGGGAGAGCACAAGATCCGCAGGGGATTTCTACCGCAGAAGACGACCTCGTTCCACCACATCCGGCATCCAGGCATGCGCCAGGCGATCGAGCGCTACCTGATCCAAGAGGGACGCGCGCTGCAGCAGTATCGCCTTCAGCTGGACTCACTGAACCCTTTCGCCTGAACATGCCGCGCATCACGATTCCGCAGCTTGGCGCCGATCCCCAGAGCCCATTTCCCGATCCCGCACGAATGCAACACCCTGAAGGCTTGCTCGCCTGGGGCGGTGATCTCAGACCGGCGCGTTTAATCAATGCCTACCGCCTGGGAATTTTTCCCTGGTTCGACGATGATTCTGAAATTCTCTGGTGGTCACCGGAGCCCAGGGCGGTGATGATTCCCAACGGCTGGCACTTGCCGAGACGGCTCCGGCGGACCCTGCGTCAGGGAGAGTTCGAGGTGAGGCTGGATACGAACTTTGAGGCCACCATCAACGGCTGTGCCGCCGCTCGGTCGAATCGTCAGGCCGAAGCCGGCGGCACCTGGATCACCGCGGACATGAAGCGGGCCTACATCAAGATGCATCGGCTCGGCCATGCCCACAGCATCGAGATTTACGATCTTTCTGGTGATTTGATAGGAGGCCTTTACGGCGTTGCAGTGGGTCGCATCTTTTTCGCCGAGTCCAAATTTCATCGGGCCCGCGATGCCTCAAAGATTGCCCTGGCAGTTCTGATGCGCATTCTTGAAACAGAGGACTTTCTGCTGGCCGACTGCCAGCTCTGGAATCCCCATCTGGAAACGCTCGGCGTCCGACTATTGACTGGCGAGCAGTTTCGTCAAGTGCTTGCGGCCGGCATACCCGCTGACACGATGGACTCGGCTTGGCCGGTTGAATTCGATCGCAACCACCTCAGGGGCTGGTAAACAATGCCCGCATCTGATCATCCTCGAGCACTGGACCTCTCGCCCGTTGCGCCAGCTCCAGGGTTTCAAGTCCCAGCGCCGACAGCAGCGCCCTCCGGTCTGGATGGGCGGCGACCATTGCGCGCTGAAGCCGTTCGACCTGGTCCAGATCGCCACGCTCGATCGGGCCGGTCAGGGCCTGAGCGGCGTCCACCTGTGCGAGATTGGCGAGGGTGCCGGACTGGAGTTCAGTCAAGAATGCCTGTGACTCGAGATCTTCAAAACCTGCCCCCCGAGCCAGATCACGCGCCATTGCGGTCAGGGTGACCAGATAGTTCGAAGCCACCACTGTGGCGGCGTGATACAGCGGTTTATTGACCCGTTCGATGGTTTGCCAGCGCGCTCCTGACTCGACAAACAGGGATTGCAGTCGAGACAGGGCTTCCAGGTCTCCTTCCGCGGTCACCCAGGTGCCCCGCATCTGGTCCATCACGCGTTCGGGGTGGGCAAAAGCGCGCGCTGGATGAATCGATGCCACATGGCACGCCCAGTCTTCCAGAATCGATGAGTCGAGTGAACCGGACAGATGGAAGGCAAGTTCGGCTCGACCGTCGACATAATCATGGGACGCATCGTCTAACCCTTTTGGCCCAATGCGCTTCAACCGCTGATCGGGCAGCCCCACGAGCAAGCAGTCACCGTCCTTGAGGCCCGTGATGCGTGAAACGGCTTGACCGGAACCGATGAATGCAATCGCCGCTCTGGCGCTTTCCTTGCTCGAGTTGGCGATCTGTGAAATCTCGACGCCCTTCGAAGCTGATAGCCAGCGTGCGACGACTCTGGCTGCGCGCCCCGCTCCCAGAATGTTGAGTCGGAGTTTGGTCAAGCTCAGTCGTTCACGCCACGGTTGAAATCCCTGGGGAACCCCGTGTCCGATTCCTCGGGCCGCGGAGGCATGGCACCTGGGTGGCTCTCGAGATAATCCTTGAGGCGATCCAGGCCGCGCCTGAGGTCGCCGCCGACCAGGCTGGGCAACATCAGACCGATGTAGCGGCCGGTCAGATCAAGCGCATCGAAGCGCATGCGCATTCCCCATGTGACTTCCACTCCACCGTCGGCCGGCTGAGTCCGGAAGAATTGCCCGGACCCGCTTTCGCCCAGCTCCATGTTCAGTTCGATGCGGTCCGCAGGCAGCGATTCGGTGATCCAGATGCGCCCCGTCTCGCGACCCTGGCGATCGCTCCAGGCCAGCGCCGCACCCTCGCCGCTGGTGGGACCTTCCAGCCGGTATTCAGCCTCCGTGTGGCGCGCATGCCAGGGTGACCACTCGTTGAAGTACGCCAGGTCATTGAGCACCTCGAAGGCGATCTCCGGCGATGTGTCAATCACGACGCTGCGCTGGACGAGAACATCCCGAGGCAGCAGAAAGCCAACCACAATGACAGCCACCACGATCGCAAGCAGCACGGAAAGCAGACGTCTCGCCATCATTCAACTCCTCAAAATAATCCAGTCTGGTCAGCGGTCACTGCCATTCTCGCCAGGGTTGGTCGGAAGACCGGCGGCCATCTGGCCCGATATCGTCTTCATCGTCGTTCTCCCAGTCATAGCGCTTGAGCGGCGGACGATCCAGCGGCTTGAGTAGGATGGCCATGACAAGGCCGATAACCGCGCCGCTCAGATGCAGTTCCCAACTGGTGCCCTGCCCGCTTGGCAAGACGCCCCAAATCATCGATCCGTAGAGGAGCCAGATCATCATCGACACACCGACAGAGCGCAAATCCCTGCGCAATATCCCCGAGATGAAGACGAAAGCCAGAATGCCGTAGACGAGGCCGCTGGCACCAATGTGCACGCTGGGACGGGCGAACAGCCAGGCCAGCGAAGAACTCCCCAGAAAGATCATCGGCAACGCGCGCAAGGCGGCGGTTGGGTAAAGAAAGAGCATGGCAACGCCACCGATGAACAGCGGCAGTGAGTTCGACAGCAGATGGTTCAGATTGCCGTGCAGAAAGGGCGTGGTCACGATCCCGAGAAGACCCACCGTCTCGCGCGGTCTCAGTCCGAACTGCGCCAGATCAAATGGAATCAGGACGTCCAGAATGAAAACAAGCCAGATCGCAAGCAATGCAACGATCATCAAGCGAATCGCAAGCCAGAAGCTCCGGATGGCACGGGGCGAACCCGTGTAGTCGGGGTCAGGAACGTGAAGTTGCATTGGATGATCTCGCGGCGATGAGTCGAAGCGGCGGTGTCAGGCGATCTGCCATCAGTGATCCAGACCGCGCCCGATAAGCTCGCGCACCTGATCGCGAAGCGGGATCAGGTCATCGACCTCCATTCCCTCGGTGCCTATCGGAGGATGGATGACCAGCCTGACACGACCCGGACGTATGCGAATCGAATCGGCCGGCATCACGTCACGCGATCCGATCACGGTCATCGGCAGGACCGGCATCTGTTGATCGATTGCCACTCGAAAGGCACCCTTCTTGAATTCCAGTAGTTCGCCTGTACGACTGCGGGTGCCCTCAGCGAAAAACAGGATGCCCGTGCCCGATTCGAGGCGTGCAACCGCCTTGTTGATTGCTCGCCGTGCCTGTTCCGGATCGCGCCGATTGACCTGGATGTGGCCAATCGCCTGACAGGCCTGGGAAACAAAAGGAATCCAACCCAGTTCGGCCTTCATGACCCAGCGCATATCGAGACCGCAGAAACCATAGATAACCGGAATGTCGAACTGGCTTTGATGATTGGCAACGACAACAAAGGATTGCTTTGGATTCGCATGTTCAAGCCCTTCGATCTCGACCTTCACGGGGGCAAGAAAAGCCAGGAAACGGCACCATCGAACTGCAATGTGCAGATTGGCAACACGAGGAGAGATCAGCAGCGCCGTGGGGAGGGCTATCAGTGCCGCGAGCAAGGTGGCAACCACCGCAAGCGGGACGAACACGAACCACTGCCAGAGCGGATACAGGAATTGGGCCGGGGCTGACACTCGCAGGGTTTCGTTCATCCGCCTATCGTACACAATCGTTCACAACTTGCCCGAATCACAGCGAGCCTGATGCGCCTGGTCCTCAATGGTTCAAATGAGATGCCCAGGGGGTGGAGCAAATCGCTGCCCGGGTCTAGCGCACATCAGCGGATCGAGAAAAAACGCCGGGCGCGAAGCCCGGCGTTTTCCCTGCGACACAACCTCGTGCTGAGGCAACAGCATGGAGAGATGCTGGTCAGGCTGCTTTGACGTCAGCCTTGTTGTCGCTTTCGAGGACCTTACCGGTGTCGCCGCCAATCTCGATCTTGCGCGGCTTCATCTGCTCTGGAAGCTCGCGCTTGAGCTCGATATGCAGCAGGCCGTTTTCTAGTTGCGCAGTCGACACTTCAACATGATCTGCAAGCTGGAAACGACGCTCGAAGGAGCGGGTCGCGATGCCGCGATACAGAAACTCGCTGCCCTCGCGGGACGGGCTGTCCTGCTTGGCACCGGTAATGGTCAGGGTATTACGCTCGGTCTGAATGTCCAGTTCCTTGTCGCCGAAGCCGGCAACGGCCATGGTGATGCGGTACTGGTCATCGCCCAAAGATTCAATATTGTACGGAGGGTATCCGTTCGAATCCACGCGCGAAGCAGAGCTGAGCGTTTCGGCTAGGCGATCAAAGCCAATGGCCGTACGATAGAGGGGTGAAAGATCAAACGTCGTCATAACCGTATCCTCCTGGGAAGCAATCGGTGTGTTTAGTGATGTCGCGTCTGCCGATCATCGGCCAGACGCCAGAAGTCCCTGACGGCGACTTCAATCAATAAATAATGATTGCTGTAGCGCTTTTCAAGGGTGTTTCAAGGGAATTCGATGTCGACAACGATCAATTGGCGAGTACCTGCCGGTGTGTCGATACGGACGTCCTCGTCGAGCGAGCGCCCCAGCAACGCGCGAGCGACCGGTGAATCGACGGAAATCCAGCCGCGTGCCGAATCGATTTCATCGGCACCGACGATCCGGTAACGGCTGCGGTCGCCCGCGCTATTCTCCAGCGTGACAATCGCGCCGAAAAAAACCCGGTCACGTTGGGGAGGCTGCTCGCGGACGACTTCGACAACATCCAGGCGCTTCTGAAGGTAGCGGATTCGGCCATCCATTCCGCGAAGCTGCTTTTTGCGATAGATGTATTCCGCGTTCTCTGATCGATCCCCTTCCGCCGCGGCGGCGGTAATGGCTGCCACGACCTCCCGGCGCTTGATCCAGAGCTGCTTGAGCTCAGTCTGCAGCCGCCGATGGCCCTGTGGCGTGATGTAGGCGCTTGAAGCCGGTCTGGCTGGACGCCAGCGTCCCATAGCAATCGATTCAGGCCAACTCGGACCGATCGAATTCCACTACAAGCCGCCCTCGGTCAGCTTGAGTGGATCGAGCAAGGACTCGAGCTCTTCCCGCGAGAGATCGGTCATGTCCTCGGCAACGTCGATAATCGGACGCCCTTCCTTGTAGGCCTGCTTGGCCAGGGCGGCACCCTTCTCGTAACCGATCACTCGATTCAAGGCGGTCACCAGAATTGGATTGCGTGCCAGGGCCTGATCGAGATTGTCCTGGCGCACTTTGAAGCCAGCAATCGCACGATCCGCCATCAGGCGGCAGCTGCTGGCCAGAATTTCGATACTCTCCAGCAGGGTGGCCCCGACCAGAGGCAGCATGACGTTGAGCTGGAAATTGCCAGCCTGTCCTGCCACGGTGATCGTCGCATCATTGCCAATCACCCTGGCCGCAACCATGCAAGCGGCCTCGGGAATGACCGGATTGACCTTTCCGGGCATGATCGAACTGCCCGGCTGCAGAGCTTCGAGTTCGATTTCACCCAGGCCGGCCAACGGGCCGGAGTTCATCCAGCGCAGATCATTGCCGATTTTCATCAGGCTGACCGCCAAGGTCTTGAGCTGTCCCGACAGCTCTACGGCCGCGTCCTGGCTGGCAATTCCCTCAAATTTGTTCTCGGCCGATTCGAACTCAAAGCCCGTTGCCGTGGCCAGATGCGCTGCGACACGTTCGCCGAATTCCGGGTGTGCGTTGATGCCCGTACCCACCGCTGTACCGCCCTGCGGCAGGCGGCGGATGCGAGCCAGCGCATCACCCAAGCGCTCCTCTGCGCTGCCGATCTGCTGGGCCCAGGCCGTCAGCTCCTGCCCCAGGGTCACCGGCATGGCATCCATCAGGTGTGTCCGTCCGGTCTTAGCCACATCTCCCAGCTCATCTGCGCGCTTGTGGAGCACCTGCCGGAAGTGCTTGAGCGAGGGCAGAAGCTGCTCGGCCACGGCCAGGCAGGCACTGACCTGGATCGCCGTTGGAATCACGTCATTCGAGCTCTGCGACATGTTGACGTGATCGTTGGGATGCACCTGTTCGGCGCCAGCCTGGTGGGCGAGATGCGCAATCACTTCGTTTGCGTTCATGTTCGAGCTGGTCCCAGAGCCGGTCTGATAAATATCAACAGGGAAATGCGCATCGACCGAGTTGGCGGTCACTTGATCCGCGGCTTTTACGATGGCTTCGGCCAGATCAGGTTCGAGCAATTCAAGATCACGGTTAGATTCGGCGCAGGCCCGCTTGATCAAACCCAGTGCACGGATGAATGCCGCCGGCATCGGCTTGCCACTGATTGGAAAATTATTGACCGCGCGCTGCGTCTGGGCACCCCAGAGTGCGTCGATCGGCACCTGCAGTTCACCCATGCTGTCGTGTTCGGTTCGGTAGTCGCTCATGTCGGCTCTCTTTTGGCGTCGTTTTGCGTTCAACATCGAACCAAACATTATAGAACGACCCGTTGGATTGGAGTCCGCCGTTAGCGAGTGAAATCATAGGGAGGACGATGAACACCCTTTTCCGTCACGATGCAGTCCACCAGCGCGGCGGGTGTCACGTCGAACACCGGATTCCAGGCTGCAAAACCCTCGGGCTGCTCATCAAGGCCGGCGGCTCGCCAGATCTCTCCCGCGTCGCGCTGTTCGATCTCGATCCCCTCGCCGTTAGCCATGACGGGATCGACCGTCGACTGCGGCGCCACCACCATGAAGCCGACACCGTGATGACGCGCGGCGACCGCCAGTCCGTAGGTGCCGATCTTGTTGGCGACGTCTCCGTTGGCGGCAATCCGGTCCGAGCCGACCACGACCCAGCCGACCCGGCCCGTCGCCATCAGGGCCGACGCCGCGCCGTCCACCAGGACATGGGCGGCCACCCCGGCCTGTGCAAGTTCCCAGGCGGTCAGGCGAGCCCCCTGCAGCCAGGGTCGTGTCTCGCCGGCATACACCTGCTCGATCATTCCAGAACGCGCCCCGGCAAGGATCACGCCCAGTGCTGTCCCGATGCCACCGGTGGCCAGTGAACCCGTATTGCAATGGGTCAGGACGCCCGCACAACGACCGATATGACGGCTACCTGCTTCTGCCATGGCGCGATTGGCGGCAATGTCGTCGCGGTGGATTCGGCGAGCCTGATCCATCAGCCCGGCGAAGTCGAGCCTGCCCTGCTTGAGTGGGACCGATCGCATCTTTTCCAGGGCCCAGGCCAGATTGACGGCTGTGGGACGGGCCCGATGGAGCCGATCCATCCCCGTCCGCCAGGCGAGCGGATCACCACTCACCTCACGCGCGGCGATGACCGCGCCATAGGCCGCGGTGATACCGATGGCCGGCGCGCCGCGCACGGCCAGATCGCGAATCGCTTCCGCGACGCCTTCCAGGTCCGTGAGCGCCAGCCATCTCTGGCGCTGCGGCAGCAGACGTTGATCGAGCAGTTGCAGGCGATGACCGTCACAACGTATCGCCTGGAAGCCATTCTCAGAGGGGTCGAAGGGCGTTTTCATTGGTCTTAATTCCGTCATCGCACTAGCTTATCCGCGTGAGTGTCGGACTGACAGCCCGCGACCGAATTCAGTATCATTGGAAATCCTTTTCCTACAACAGCGGAGAACGAATACTAGCCATGCGTATTCTGACCCTTATCCTTGCATTTGGATTGTCGCCTTTGGCCTGGAGCCAGACCGAGACCAGTGAAGCCGGAACCGCCGCCGAGACCGAACCCTCCACTCAGGAGTATCCAGAATTAATTCTGCACACCAATTACGGTGCCATCACCGTGGAACTGTTCGAAGACAAGGCACCAGAATCGGTCGCCAACTTCCTCCAGTACGCGAGGGATGGACATTACGACAACACACTTTTTCACCGAGTGATCCCGAATTTCATGGTTCAGGGCGGTGGATTCGACGCCGAATTCAACCAGAAGGCCACTCGTGACCCGATTTTCAATGAGGCCGACAACGGGCTTGCCAACGATCGTGGAACCCTGGCCATGGCTCGGACCAATGACCCGCATTCGGCCACCTCCCAGTTCTTCATCAACGTCACCGACAACGCATTTTTGAATCACCGCTCCAAGCATTCTGGCCAGACCTGGGGCTATGCCGTCTTTGGTCAGGTCACTGACGGCATGGATGTCGTCGACACCATTCGCCAGGTCCCGACCGGTCGGCAGGGTCCGCACGCTGACGTACCGAACGAACCTGTGATCATCGAACGGGTCGAGATTCCTGAGTGATTCAGCGATCTACCTGATTGCCGACCTGCACCTGGACGGCAATCGAACGGCAGCAACACGCTTGCTGCTGGATTTTCTGCAAGGCCCGGCCCGACAGGCCCGGGCCTTGTACATTCTTGGCGACCTGTTCGAAGCCTGGATCGGAGATGATGCGCCTCTCGCACCCGCTGATGAGGTTGCCAATGGCTTGCGCACGCTGGCCTCAACCGGCGTCCAGGTCTACTTTGTCGTTGGTAACCGTGACTTTCTTCTTGGATCGGACTACTGCCGGGACGCCGGCATGTTGCTTCTTGAGGAACCCGTTCATCTAGAGCACGAGGGTCGCTCGCTGGTTTTAATGCACGGCGACGTGCTGTGCACGGATGACCAGGATTACCAAAGGTTTCGTGCCAGGGTGCGGTGCCCACAGTGGCAGCAGCGAATGCTGGCTCGGCCCGCCTGGTTGCGTCGTCAGCTGGCTCGGTTGGCTCGCTTCATCAGCAAACGACGAAATCGAGGCAAGCCTGAAATCATTATGGACGTGAATACTCAAGCCGTGATTTCGACCATGCGCAGCCTGTCGACCAGGACTCTGATCCACGGTCACACTCACCGACCGGCGATCCATCGGATGGAGGTCAATCAAGAAAGCGTCTTGCGGGCCGTGCTGGGTGACTGGCGCGGTTCGTTGGGCAGCGCCATCAAGATTCACGGCGGCAGACTGAGCCTGCTCGACCTGGGGCACGACCACGGTGACAGGTTAAAAATCACGGTTCGCGATCAAGTCAATCTGAATTGATCCTTTCGAGCGTCTCCGGTCGTCGTCAGGACTGGAAGGAGCGCTCGATGCATTCGGCGGCAGCCTGCCCGCTGGTCCACGCCCCCTCGATCCGGTTGCCGGCTGCCCAGTCGCCAGCCACTGCCAGGGTCTGCTCCGGCTGCCACAGGCAGCCCGACTGTACGTTTTCCTCGCACTGTGCATAGCGCCATCGATGAGCCTTCAAAACTGACGACCTCGGATGCCCGCAATCCAGGCGGCGGGAAAGCGCGGCATAAAGCGTCTCAGCCACCTCGTCGGGATCGCGCTCGAGATGTTGGCGGCTCCAGTCAGCGCGGGCGTGCGCCACCCAGGCGCACGCTGCACCACGGCCCTGCTTGCTGCTATTGCAGGCCAGCCAGGACAGGGGGCCTTCGTTATCGAAGGCCGCGTCGAAACCGGGATCAAACGTCGTCTCGAAACCTGCCATCAGGGCCCAGGTCGGCTGCATCGGCACGCGGTTCAAGGTCGCGAAAAGCGGATGATCATCACCAACAAGCGCTGCTGCCTGAGCAGGCGGCGCAGTGACCACAAGCGCGTTCGCTTCAAGTGCTTCGCCCTTGCTCAAGCTCAGATGCCAGTGACCGGCGTGCCTGATGGCGTCGACGCGACAGTCAAATCGGCAGTCCAAGCCTCCGGCAAGATCCGACAATACGGCGTTCATTCCCGGCACACCGATCCAGCGCGCCGCCGGCGTCTTGCCGGCCGAATCGGGGCGTGATCCAAAAACCGTGATTCGCGGAGACCAGCTTGCAATCAGACCACGCTTCTGCCAAGCGGTGACGGCGTTGTTGAACGCGTCGCCTCGAGCGGTGAAGTATTGAGCTCCGTGATCAAACTGGTAGCCATCCTGACGCCGGGTCGCACTTCGGCCTCCGGCCCCGCGCCCCTTGTCAACGACAACAACCCCGTATCCCGCCTCACTCAGCCGACTGGCCGCACTCAAACCGGCCCAGCCAGCGCCCACGACAACGACATCAGCGCGACTCATGCGAAAGCTCAGCTGGTCCCGGTCGGAGCTTCAGGACGAAGGTAGGGAAACAGCAGCACGTCCCTGATCGAGGCTGAGTCGGTCAGCAACATCACCAGGCGATCGATACCGACGCCCTCCCCCGCTGCCGGCGGCATGCCATATTCAAGTGCCCTGATGTAATCCTGGTCGAAATGCATGGCCTCTGCATCCCCTGAATCTCGCGCGGCCACCTGAGCTCGGAATCGCTCGGCCTGGTCTTCAGGGTCGTTGAGCTCGGAAAACCCGTTGGCGATCTCGCGACCAGCGATGAACATCTCAAAGCGATCCGCCAGCTCGGGATCGTCGTCATTGCGGCGAGACAGGGGCGAGACTTCGATCGGATAACCGGTGACGAACGTCGGCTGGATCAGCGTGCCTTCGACCCGCGATTCGAACAATTCCATCAGCAAGCGCCCCCAGCCCCAGCTGCCTTCGACACGCTGCCCGTTGCCTCGGCACACCTCGGCAAGTCTTTCGGCATCGCGGAGTTCTTCGGCGGAGAGTTCAGGATAGTGAGACAGAACCGCATCGCTGACGCTGGTCTGCTGGAACCTGCCGCTGAAATCCAGCACTTCTCCCTGATAGTTCACCTGACCGTCTTCGAGGCCGGACAGCGTCTCGACAACCGACCGAAGCATCTCTTCTGTCAACTGGATCAGGTCGTCGTAATCAGCGTGCGCCCAATAGAATTCAAGCATGGTGAATTCCGGATTGTGACGGGTCGACACGCCCTCGTTGCGGAAATTACGGTTGATCTCGTAAACCTGTTCAAGTCCCCCCACGAGCAGGCGCTTGAGGTGCAGCTCGGGTGCGACGCGCAGGTAGAGATCGAGATCAAGCGCGTTATGGTGGGTCATGAACGGACGTGCCGTGGCGCCCCCGGGGATGTGATGCATCATCGGCGTCTCGACTTCGAGGAAACCGCGCGAATCAAGAAACCGGCGGATGGCGCGAATGATCTCGAATCGTCGCACGAAGGTTTCGCGCACCTCTGGATTCACGATCAGATCCACATAGCGCTGGCGATAACGCGTCTCCTGATCACTGAGCCCGTGCCATTTCTCGGGCAGCGGACGCAATGACTTGACCAGCAGGCGCAGCTCGCTGGCCTGCAGGCTGAGTTCGCCGGTGTTGGTGCGCATCAATCGACCCGCCACACCGACGATATCGCCGATGTCCCAACCCTTGAAGGCCTGATATACGCCTTCGGGCAGATCGTCCCGGCGCAGGTAGAGCTGGAAGCGCTGACCCGAGCGATCCTGGATGTGGCAGAACGCCGCCTTGCCCATGATCCGGCGACTGACAATTCGGCCGGCCATGGTAAAGGTCTCCTCAACCTTCGCAAGGGCCTCCTTGGTCCAGGCCTCCGCGTCCCCGTAGCGCTGTAGAAGATCGGCGGCCTCGTGCTTGACGCGCCAGTCGTTGGGGTAGGCCTGGTCGGTCTCGCGCAGCGCCGCAAGCTTTTCACGGCGCTCGGCGATCAAGCGATTTTCGTCGTGCTCGGGATGCCCCGCGTCACTTGTTCTCGAGTCGGTCATCTTGCTATTCCAATCCTGCTTTCAGTGAGGCCGCCATGAATTCATCAAGATCGCCGTCCAGCACCTTCTGTGTGTCAGTACGCTCCAGCCCGGTCCGAAGATCCTTGATGCGGGACTGATCGAGCACGTAGTTACGGATCTGGCTACCCCAGCCGATGTCCGATTTCTCGTCCTCGGCCGCCTGGGCTTTTTCCTGCTTCTTGCTTAACTCCATCTCGTAGAGCTTGGCCCGGAGCTGGCCCATCGCGCGATCCTTGTTCTTGTGCTGGGACCGGTCGGTCTGGCACTGAACCACGATACCGCTCGGCTCGTGGGTGATGCGAACAGCAGACTCGGTCCGGTTGACGTGCTGCCCGCCCGCGCCCGAGGCCCGATACACGTCGATGCGTAAATCCGAGGGGTTGATATCGATCTCGATGTTGTCGTCGATTTCCGGCGACACAAACACGCTCGCAAACGAGGTATGACGACGATTACCGGAATCGAAAGGGGATTTGCGGACGAGGCGATGGACCCCGGTTTCTGTTCGGCTCCAGCCGAAGGCAAAATCGCCTTCAAGCCGAATGGTCGCGGACTTGATGCCGGCAACATCGCCCGCAGAGACCTCGACCAGCTCCGATTTCCAATCCCGGGATTCAGCCCAGCGCAGGTACATTCTCAGCAGCATTTCGGCCCAGTCCTGGGCCTCCGTCCCGCCGGAGCCCGCCTGAATGTCCAGGTAACAGGGTCCCTTGTCCATCTCGCCGGAAAACATCCGCTGGAATTCGAGATCGGCGACCTTGCGCTCGATCCGCTCCAGATCCGCACCCACGGCCTTCAGCGTTTCATCGTCGCCTTCGGCCAGCGCCATCTCGAGCAGCTCGGCGGCATCGCTGACGCCGTTGAACACCTCGGTCTGGGCGGACACAGAGCCATCCAGATCGGAGCGTTCCTTGCCGAGCGCTTGCGCATGATCGGGATCGTTCCAGACGTCGGGAGACTCAAGCTCGCGGGTTACTTCCTCAAGCCGTTCAACTTTACCATCGTAGTCAAAGGTACCCCCTAAGCGCAGCAACGCGGCGCTCCAGATCTTCAAGCAGAGATTTCAGTGCAGTCTGTTCCATGAATGAGCCGTGTTAAAAATCAAGTCGCATTGTAACGGCCCTGCGTAAGGAAGCGCTTGCCGATCGAGCAGTAAGGGGTCAACCCACGGGTCAGACCGACTGGCGCGCCAGGGGCATGGTCATACAACGACAGCCACCTCCGCCGCGAGACAGTTCGGCCCCATCAATCGTCACCACGACGCGTTCTTCTGAGTCCAGCCTGCGTTCACCAGAAATCACCGCTTCGGCGGACGCAACGTTGAACCCCGCCTGACTGAGAGCCTCGACGGTGTGTTCATTGTGCGAATAGCCTAGAATCTGCCCCGGGCCGAAGGCAAAGAAGTTCGCACCGCTGGCCCACTGCTCGCGCTCCTGATTGAATTGGTCCGGCCCGCCGCAGGAAACTGGAGCGAGTTCGACCCCGAGCGCCTTCAGTGCCTGCAAGACACCGGAATACTCCTTGATCTGCGCACCGTCGCCGCCATCGAATCGGCAGTGAAAAGCGCGCGATCGATGGGGCCCGGTGATCAGGGGCGGAAAGACCACGCAGGTATCACGGTCCACCATGGTAAAGATCATGTCGAGATGAATCGTAGCGCGAGTCTTGGGTATCTCGACCACGATGAAATTGCGTACGGGCCCTTGACTGGCAATGCTGCTCATCAGCGTATCGATGCCGGCCACCGAGGTGCGCTCCGAATAGCCGATGACGACCAGATCCTCGCGGATGACCAGCAGATCGCCTCCCTCGATCGTGACTTCGGAGTCCGGCTGGTCGGTGCCGTCAAAATAAAAGCCACGGGAATCGATGCCGTCGTGATATTTGAAGACGGCCTTGAGCAAAAGAGCTTCGGCGACGCGAGCCTTATAGGCCATCGAGCCAATGATGATTCGATTGTTCAAGCACATCGTCGCATCACGGGTAAAGAACGTGTTTGGCAACGGCGGCATCGCGTAGCGCGTGGGGCTGAGAAACTTCTCCAGGCTGATGCTCTTCTTCGGCGTCCCTTCGATCAACTGGCGGGCCAGAAGCGGCGAATCCAGCGCGAGGAGATCCTCGACCAATTCGGGGCAGTCATACAGCTGGCAGAGCTCATCAATCAGCGTGCGGCGAACGTGCGATTTCTGCAGCACTTCGGCCAGGAGATGACGAAACTCGACCACGCGAGCGACCTGATCCAGCACACCGGTCAACTGCTGATGCTCTTTCAGAGCCAGGGGCAAGCTCAGAATGTCATCGTAGAGCACCTGTTCAGCCGTTTCCGGCGTCATATTCTCCATTTCCGTTCCCGGGGTGTGAACCACCACCGTGTCCAGCGGGCCGATCTCTGAATCCAGCGCGATGCGAATCGTCATCCTGACGTCCACTCCAAAGATGTGTCAAACGCGTTAGTGTAAGTGCTTTGAGGGTGTTATACGGCGCCCCGAGGCGAATTGATACTCAGAATTTGCTGATTTTGTTATAGTTCGAGGGGTTTACCTTTTTTAAGGGCGTTCTGGCATTGTCGAAAATCAAAGCGTTCGACTACACGAATGCAATCGGTCGGGAGTTCGGTAACTACGTTGTCGTGCGCGAGCTCGGCCGCGGTGCGATGGCTGCGGTCTTCGTAGCCTATCAAAAGACGCTCAAGCGACAGGTTGCGATCAAGCTCCTGCCGAAGGCTCTGGCAACCACCAAGGTGGCGCAACAGCAGTTTCGCGATGAGGCAGAAACGATCGCGGTGCTCGATCATCCGAATCTGATCACTATTTTTGACTCCGGTGAAGACGATGATTACTTCTTTCAAGTCATGCAGCTGGTCGAGGGCCAGGATTTGGCCCAGTTGCTGAAGAAGCTCCGCCGCCACCCGGTGCCCGCTCGTCGACTGCTTCCGATGGCACATGTCCGGCGACTCCTCACCGAAGTGCTGGCTGGCCTCAGCTATGCCCATGATTCTGGCGTGATCCATCAAGACCTCAAACCGGCCAATATCCTGATCGAGAATCGCAGTGGGCGATCATTGATCGCTGACTTCGGCATCGCCAAAGCCAAGCAGGCGGAATACCTCGCTCGCGGGGTGGTGGTTGGTACACCGATCTACCTGTCGCCAGAACAAGCCATCGCGAAAGACACCGACGCGAGATCGGACCTGTATGCCGTCGGCGTGATTCTTTTCGAACTTCTGGCCGGCCGACTGCCGATTCGAGCGGAAAATGCCCAGGACACGGTCTCGCGCAAAATCAAAAGCCCGGAGTCCTTTTTCATCAGCAAACCCAGCGATAGTCATCCGCGCATCACGCCGCGACTTGAGTCGTTGATTCTTCGGGCGACGCACAGCGATCCCGGCCATCGCCATCCCAACGCCATGGCCTTTTCCAGAGCCATCGACGAGGCTTGGGCATGAGCAAGGCGCAGGCGAAGGGACTCGATGCCAGATCAGCGGAACTTCTGGCTCGACAGTTCAACACCGCATTCACCACGGTCAGCGGCTACGGGCCGGACCACCCCATGAGCGCCAAATCCGGGGAGGGCCTGATGGATTCGCTACAGTCGGCATTTAAAACCGAACTCGCGATCACGCTGTTACTCGACCGCGGGGCGCTGTTCATCGAAAAGCATCCGGTCGGCGAACGCTTTAACCCGCGCAGACTGCTCAATCTACTGGCCCAGATTCAGATCGAATCCCTCACCTTCGAGCCGAAGGTGCGGCTAAAGGATCTGGAAAATCTGCTCGACATCCTATCGAAACAGAGCGAGTTTCCGGACGTAGACGCCGTCAGACAGTGCTTGAATGCACGCGGCAGTCAGGGAATCCGCGTCAACTTTGTGACCTACAAGAAAGTCACCGCCGACGAAAAGGTGGTCAGTGGCGACGACCACGGCACGGGCCTGCGAATCGAAGCGCCGGGCGGAGACGCGTCCGACAGTTTTAGCGCGATGTCCTCGATGATGTCGATCACGGAGCTGATCAAGGATCCTGCGGCTTATGCCGAGCGACTGAACGAATCGAGCGACGATCAGACCAAGCGCAAGCAGATCGTTCGACAGCTGCGCCACCTCGTCTCCCAGATCGAGAGTGGCGAGATGAACGCGGAGGGCGCACTGTCTTCCAGTGAGCTGCTCCAGGCAGTCAATGACCTGCGCGAGCGGGTGCGACGACAGAATTCGAGCAGCCGCGATGTCGAGCGCTTGCTGGGCGAGGAAAATCAAGTCCTCGGCGAAGTCGAGCAGTTGACCTACTCCACCCTTGTCTCACTGGTTCGGGAGGAATATCGCGGTGGCAACTTCTCGGCCAAACGTATGGCTCAGATCATCAACCGCATGTTGCCCGACAGTCGCGATCTTCGCCGGCTATTGCCGCAGCTCAAACAGGGCCTCCTTGGCGAGGGCATGAGCGTCGCGGAGTACGGCAAACTCGTGCACGAACTCTCGGGTGAGGTTCGTGGCGACCACGTTGTCCGCGCCCTAGAGAGCGGTGCCGAAAGCGTCGGCCTTGACGTCGATGAGATCGTCGATCAGATTCGTGAAGACCCGTCAGAGGCCGCCAGACTGATCGTCATGGCGACCGAGCTCAGACGCACCGGAATCGCCGATGAATCACAGCTTTCCGAGGCATTTTCTGACTACATCGAGCGGGTCAGCGAGCGTTTAGCCCTGGACCTGCCCCAGAAACATTCCGACGGCCAGGACGCAACTCAAGAGCAACTGCAGCGCGTCCGGACTTTTCTTATCGAGCAGCTCAAACGCCAGGGGCTTGACGAGTCCCTGACAATCGAACTGCGCAGTCGATCAAAAAATAACGAGAGGCAAACAGATCGCGGGACGACAGACGGCTCAAACACAACTGCCGAACCAGGAGGCACCGAAGTCCAGGCCCGACCCGAGGCAGAAGCGAAACCGCAGCCCGAAGCAAGCGCCGCGACCGCCGACCCGCAGCCGAAGGTGTCGCAGCGCGTACTCAATCCCGCCAACACTGCGTTTTTCCTGAAGCGAGAACTCAAGAGTTCTCAGCGCTACAAGACCATTTTTTCGGTCATCAAGATCACGATAGAGGGAGTACGCCGGCCCTACGGCGAGGCCAAAGCCCCCACGAGAGAGGCGCTGTTCTCTCTGATGCCGGTGCTCTACGACGGACTGGTCGAGCAGCTGCGCGATCTGGATCTGATCGGCTCGCTCGACCGGCAGTTGCTTGCGGTCCCGATCCTGATCCTGCCGATGACAGACCAGGCAGGTGCAAACATCGTGCGCTGGCGCCTGACCGACTATCTCCGCGATCAAATCTTCGATGTCGAAGACGGCAAACTCGGGGTCATCACAACGCTCACCTCGGTGACCTACGACCCCGAGGACGAAGAGGATGGTCGCGCCTTCCTCCATCGTATACAGACTCAGCACGAGCGCAACAGAGAGAACCTGACCCGCTGAAGGCCTCGATGTAGGTCTGAAACAAGTGGTGCCCGGAGCCGGAATCGAACCGGCACGGAGTTTCCTCCGAGGGATTTTAAGTCCCTTGCGTCTACCAATTTCGCCATCCGGGCAACTGGAGCGATCCATCGCCAACGGTCATAAATGAAACGAGCCGGCGAATGCAAGGATTCGTCGGCTCGTCTCGATGATTGGAGGCTAGGCCCGGAGTCGAACCGAGGTACACGGCTTTGCAGGCCGCTGCATAACCACTCTGCCACCTAGCCGTCTGGTCAGCTGCATTCTAGCGCATTGACGAGCCCTTGGGTCGCCAGATACTGAAAGGCCCCGATCATCGCAACGAAAATCGAGGCCTATCAAGAATTCTGGAGCGGGAAACGAGACTCGAACTCGCGACCCCAACCTTGGCAAGGTTGTGCTCTACCAACTGAGCTATTCCCGCGATCAGGGCGCATATTCTATCTGTCTCAGGGGGCTTGTCAAGCGTTTCGTGGCCGTGCAGACCCGGCTCCGGGACTGGACCAGCGACCAGACCTGAAGGCCACTGGCAGAAACGCCTGCGCAGGATCGGACCGGCCATTCGATGAATCCAACAGACGGGGACGAATCGGAGACAATAGCGACCACTTCAAGGAATGAAACGGCCCGAATCGCCCTAGCATGAAGGATCAATCCAGTCATCGCCCGCTGTCGCAGACCGCCTCGATCGTGGTGCCGACCTTGAATGAAGAAGCCAATATCGACGGGCTTATCGAGCGGGTGCTCCAGTCGGCCCCCGCGGGGCTGACGATCGAGGTCCTCATTGTCGACGACGCGTCCCGGGACCGCACGGTCGAGCGCGCACGGGCCTGGACGAAGGACCATCCTGTGCGCGTCATTGAACGCTCGGGACCGGCTGACCTTTCGGCCTCGGTGCTGGAAGGCGCTGAATCCGCCGGCGGCCGATGGATCGTGGTCATGGACGCCGACGGTTCTCATCCCCCAGAACGCCTAGAAGCGCTGCTGCAACCGCTGGTCGAAGGGCAGGCCGACCTGACCATCGGCTCACGCCATGCGCCGGGAGGACAGACCCGGGGCTGGCCGTGGCACCGGCATATCGCGTCCGGGCTTGCAACCGCACTGGCCTGGCCGTTCTCCGAGGTCAAGGACCCGATGGCGGGTTATTTCGCAACCGATCGAGAGCGCCTGCTCGCGCTTCCACGTCACGCCGCCGGCTACAAGATTCTGCTCGAACTTCTGGTTCAGGGCGGTGATGCGCTTAAGGTTAAAGAAGTACCGATCCAATTCGTTGATCGTCAGCAGGGGAAATCAAAGCTCGGCCTGCCGCAGCAGCTGACCTACCTGAAACGACTGACTTACCTTGCCGGCGGCCGAGTTTCGAGCTCGAGCGCCACCAGGTTCATCCTGGTCGGCTTGAGCGGCATGGCCATCGATTTATTGATCTTCTATTTCCTGATCTCCCAGGGCACCCGTTTGGGTTCCGCTCACATGGGCAGCTTCGTGGTGGCCACGGTGACCAATTTCGCGCTCAACTATCGCTGGACTTTCCGCGGCGAGGCGCATACCGACCTGAACATCCCGCACCGTTATCTGCGATTTCTGCTGGTTGCCCTGATGGCGCTCATGATCCGAGGTGGGGTCTTGGTTCTGCTGGTCCAGGTGCTCGGATTGTCGGCGGCTGCCGCCATCGTTCCGGCGATTGTGATCACTGCGGGAGTCAATTATCTCGGTTCAGCATTTTATGTCTTCGCGTCAACGGCGTCGGGCGTCGTGCCCAGGGTGCGCTGGCACCTGGCGATTCTCGGACTTTTGCTGTATGTCATTGTCCTTCGGCTGCTCTACATGGGGCAGATCGGACTGATTCCCGATGAAATGTACTACTGGGTTTACAGCCAGCAGCTGGACCTGAGCTTTCTCGACCACCCGCCATTGGTCGCCTGGCTCATCCAGATCGGCACCCGTCTGGCGGGGGATACGGTCTTTGGCGTCCGACTGCTGCTCATTCCGATGACCCTGGCCACGGCCTGGCTGGTTTACCTGTATGGTGCCAGCATGGGTGGGCGCACCATCGGCATGGTCTGCGTCCTGATGGTCAGCGTACTGCCTTTCTTCGCTGTTTCAGGCCTTCTGATGACGCCGGACGCACCGATGCTGATCGCCTGGACAGCTGCCCTGCTCTGTTTCAAACGCGCTTTGATCGACCAGAAGCCTCTCGCATTCGTCGGTTTGGGCGTGGCCATGGGCGTTGGCCTGCTGGCCAAGTACAGCATTGCCCTCCTGGCTCCGGCCGGCTTGATGTTCATGCTGCTCGATCGTCAATCCTGGCACTGGTTCAAGCGCCCAGAACCCTACGTGAGTGTCCTGATCGCTACCTTGATCTTTTCGCCGGTGCTGGTCTGGAATGCAGAACACCAGTGGGCGTCGTTGCTATTCCAAAGCACCCGCCGACTGGTCGAGAACCCCGAATTCGCGAGTCATCGCGTGCTGATCTATGCCTTTCTTCTGCTGTCACCCGTGGTGGCTCTGGCCGGACTGATCAGCTTCGGCCCGCTTCGCCGACGCCTGGCGCCGGAGCCAAGAAAACGGCGATTCATGGTGACGATGACAGCGGTTCCGCTGCTGATTTTCCTCGCCTACGGCACCTCGACCATGATCAAGTTTCACTGGACCCTACCGCCCTGGATTGCTCTGCTCCCGATGATTGCCGCGCTCCTGAATAGCGGCCTGTGGGACACGGGCCGGGAGCGGCTTGGACGTTTTCATCAGCTCCTGATTTCGGCGTGGGTGCCGAGTATCCTTGCCCTCGTACTAGCCTATGGCATTCTGCTGCATGCGCTGACGCTGGGCCTTCCAGGGCTAAGAGTGTCGGATTTCGGCACCGGCTATCTGACCTGGGAAGAGGCGGCTCGTGAAATCGAGAGGATTGCATCCGACATCGAGCGCTCGACCGGGCAGGAACCGATCATTGCATCGACCACGAAATGGAACGGTGCAGCGGCGATCGCCTGGCATGGTCGACCGCTTGAACTGAGCAGGATCACCGGCCAGAACATCATCGGAATGAGCGGCTCGATGTGGGAACGCTGGTTTGATTCAGACAGGAACCCAAACCAGCCGATCCTGCTGTTCAATCGGTCCGAGAAACTGATCACGGAGGCCTGGCTGGAACTGGCGCTCATCGATCTTGGGCCTGTGGAACAGATCCGGCTTGAGCGTCCAGGGGTCCACGATGGTGTGCTGTTCTATCGCGTCGCCGCGGGATTCAAGCCACAACAGCTGCGAACACCAGAGCAGATTCCCGAATCAAGTCCTCATTATTGACTTGCGTCTTGCGTCAAAGCTGGCACAATAACGCGGTTTTAGTCATTCACAATCTGGAAGGCAATGCCAAAAGACGACCATATCGAAATGGAGGGCAAGGTGCTTGACACCCTGCCCAACACGATGTTTCGCGTCGAACTCGACAACGGACATATCATTACCGCTCATATCTCCGGGCGCATGCGCAAGAACTACATCCGAATCCTCACTGGCGATCGAGTGAAGGTCGAGATGACGCCCTACGACCTGAGCAAGGGTCGTATCACCTACCGCATGAAGTAGGTCCTACTCGGCGTCCGGTGCTGTGGTCGCAAGCTCTTTGCCCGCCGCCGTGCTGACATCAAGGGCCAAGGACTGCCCGTCTTCGGCAAGTTCAACGCTGACTCGGCCACCCTGCTCCGACAGATCACCAAACAGCAGCTGATCGGCCAGCGGCCGCTTGATGGCATCCTGAATGACCCGCTTCATCGGACGGGCACCCATCTGCTCGTCGAAACCATGTTCTGCAAGCCAGTGTCGAGCCGAACTCGACACGTCCAGGGTCACGCCCTTGTCGGCGAGCTGGTTCTCCAGATCCATCAGGAACTTGTCGACCACTTTCAGGATCACGTCGAACGGGAGTGGCTTGAACTGAATGATCGAATCGAGCCGGTTCCGGAACTCGGGAGTAAACTGGCGCCGAATGGCCTCCATGCCATCGGTCGAATGGTCGGCCTGCGTGAAGCCAATTCCACGTCTGTTCATCAGTGACGCACCGGCATTGGTCGTCATGACCACGATCACATTGCGAAAGTCGGCAGAGCGGCCGTTCGCATCGGTCAACTTGCCGTGGTCCATGATCTGCAGGAGCAGGTTGTAGACGTCGGGATGCGCCTTTTCAATCTCATCGAGCAGCAGGACGGCATGCGGGGTCTGAGTCACTGCTTCCGTGAGCAGACCGCCGCGATCGAAACCAACGTAGCCCGGTGGAGCACCGACCAGTCTTGAAACCGTATGCGCTTCCATGTACTCCGACATGTCAAAGCGAATGAGCTCGATACCCAGCGTCAGAGCCAGCTGTCGCGTAATTTCCGTCTTGCCCACGCCGGTCGGTCCGGCAAAGAGGAAACTGCCGATCGGACGGTCAACATCGGCCAGGCCGGACCGCGACATCTTGATGGCGGATGCCAGCGTCGTGATCGCATCATCCTGACCGAAAACGACCATTTTGAGATCGCGCTCAAGCGTCTTGAGGGCATCACGATCCGAGCGCGACACCTGGCGAGGTGGAATTCTTGCCATACGAGCGACGACATCCTCGATTTCCGTCACACTGATCTGTTCGACCCGTTCCTCGGCGGCCTTCAGTCGTTCCCGAGCACCCGCCTCGTCAATCACGTCGATGGCCTTGTCTGGCAGGTGACGGTCGTTGATGTGACGTGCCGATAGGGTCGCTGCAGCCTCCAGGCCATCGGCTGCATAGCGCACGCCATGGTGCGCTTCGAAGCGATGCTTCAGGCCATTGAGAATCTCGATGGTTTCCCCGACCGACGGCTCGACGATATCGATCTTCTGAAAACGGCGTGCCAGTGCTCGATCCTTCTCGAAAACCCCTCGATATTCCTCGAAGGTCGTTGAACCGATACATCTCAGTTCGCCGTTTGCCAGCACCGGCTTGATCAAGTTTGAAGCGTCCATCACCCCGCCCGAAGCCGCTCCGGCGCCGATAATGGTGTGAATTTCATCGATGAACAACACCGACTTATCGCGCGCTTTCAGCTCGGCGAGTACAGACTTCAAGCGTTTTTCAAAGTCGCCCCGGTATTTCGTTCCGGCAAGCAAAGACCCAAGGTCCAGGGACCAGATTTCTGCGTCCAGCAGAATTTCCGGGACCTCACCTTCGACGATTCGACGCGCCAGGCCCTCGGCCAGAGCGGTCTTGCCCACGCCGGACTCACCGACGTAGAGTGGGTTGTTCTTACGCCGGCGACAGAGAATCTGGATCGTACGCTCGACCTCGAGATCTCGTCCGATCAAGGGGTCGATTCGATCTTCGGCTGCGCGTTCGTTAAGGTTCACCGCGTAGGAGGCCAGCGCTGACTTTTCCTCCTTCGGTGACTCGCCCTCGCCTTTGGCCTCGGGATCGGCAGCCTCCTGGCTCTCGGCTTTCCTCGAAATACCATGGGAAATGTAATTGACAACGTCCAGGCGAGCCAGGTCCTGTTTGCCCATTAGATAGACCGCGTGCGAGTCCTTTTCGCCAAACATCGCCACCAGAACGTTGGAACCAAGCACCTCTTTACGCTCAGCCGATTGGACGTGATAAAGCGCCCGCTGGAGGACGCGCTGGAAACCCACGGTCGGTTGCGTATCCCGCTGGTCACCCGCCGAGAGGACTGGGATGGTCTCATCGAGTATCTGACCCAACTCGCGACCGAGAATGATCATGTCCGCGCCACAGGCATCCAGCACTTCACGGGCTGAAGGGTTATCGAGCAGGGCCAGCAGCAGGTGCTCAACGGTCAGGAATTCATGCCGTTTGCTCCGGGCCGTGTGGTAGGCCTGCGAAATCGACAGTTCCAGATCTTTGCTAAACATAGTTTCCATTAACCTCGCGGCGAAGCGCCTGATCCATACGACCAGTATGCCGCAGGATGATTCCTCGGAACAAAAAATCCTTCACATGAATTGCCGGGTCGACATGCATTCAGCCCCCCGAATCGCCCGCTTCTTCAAGCGTGCACTGCAGCGGGTGTTCGTGTTCTCGGGCGTAATCATTGACCATGACCACTTTGGTCTCGGCAATCTCGTAGGTGTAAACGCCAGCCACCCCACGCCCACGCGTATGGACGTGAAGCATGACCGTCGTGGCCTTGTCGTGCGACAGGCCGAAAAACCGCTTGAGAACCTGGACCACGAAGTCCATGGGCGTGTAGTCATCGTTCAGCAGAACGACTTTATAGAGGGGCGGCTTCTTGACCTTCGGCCTGGCCTGCTCAAGCGCCAAGCCTTCGCCGGTATCGCCGTTGTCGGGGAGTTCGTTTTCGCTCATCGGGTGCCGCAGTCGGGACGTCGTAAAGTCCTAATGATACTGCGGCACCCGTGGATGCTTTTCAACCGTTGCCGTCGCGTCTCAATCCTCGTCGAACTGCGCTTGTTCGGTGGAACCACTCAGCGCGCTCAGCGACGACTGGCCGCCACTGATGGCCTGGGTCAGCTCGTCAAAATAGCCGGTGCCCACTTCGCGCTGGTGTCGTGTCGCGGAGTAGCCCTGTGATTCAGCGGCGAACTCGGCTTCCTGGAGCTCCACGTAAGCGGACATCTGGCGGCTCTTGTAATCACGTGCCAGCTGGAACATCGAATGATTCAGCGCATGGAATCCGGCCAGCGTGATGAATTGGAACTTATAGCCCATGGCACCGAGTTCGTTCTGAAACCGTGCGATGTCCCGATCAGAGAGATTCTTCTTCCAATTGAAACTCGGAGAACAATTGTAGGCCAGCAGCTTGTCGGGGTATTCAGCACGAATTGCCTCACTGAACGCCTTGGCCTGATCCAGATCCGGGGTCGAAGTCTCGCACCAGATCAGGTCGGCGTAGGGCGCGTAGGCCAGGCCTCGGGCGATGGCGGAATCCAGGCTGGCCTCAGCTCGATAGAAACCTTCGGAAGTCCGTTCACCGATTACGAAGCGATGATCGCGCTCATCGATATCCGACGTCAGAAGCGTGGCACCCATCGCATCGGTCCGGGCAACGATCAAGGTGGGTACATTGCAGATGTCCGCTGCCAAGCGCGCAGCGATCAGCTTCTGAACGGCCTCCGCGGTCGGCACCAACACTTTGCCGCCCATGTGACCGCATTTTTTCGCCGAAGCGAGCTGATCCTCAAAATGCACGCCTGCCGCACCCGCCGCAATCATGTCCTTCATCAGTTCGTGGGCATTCAGTACACCACCGAAACCGGCCTCGGCATCGGCCACGATCGGCGCAAACCAGTCGATATCACCCTTCCCTTCAGAGGACTGGATCTGATCGGCACGGATGAGCGAATTGTTGATTCGACGAACGACGGCTGGCACGGAATCGGCGGGGTACAGGGATTGGTCCGGGTACATCTGACCGGCCAGATTGGCGTCTGCTGCGACCTGCCAGCCGGACAGGTAGATTGCCTTGAGTCCCGCTCTCACCTGCTGCATCGCCTGATTTCCGGTCAGGGCGCCGAGGGCATTGACGTAATCATCCTCGTGGATCATCTTCCACAGCTTCTCGGCACCCATCCGTGCCAGCGTGTGTTCAATCGTGATGCTGCCTCGCAACCGCATGACTTCGGCCGCGTCATAGGGGCGCTCGACGCCCTTCCAACGAGGGTCTTCCAGCCATTGTTTCTGCAGTTCGATGATGCGGTCTGCGTTCATTGCAATGTGCTCCAGTGTGTGTGGTGTTCGAACTCGCGAATTGTGATTCGAATGCCGCCTGCCTCACCCGAGCGTCTCGCCGGACGCCCGAGGCGATGACCCGGCGTGGCGCTTTCAGTCGATCGCGTCGTAGGCGGGCAGGGTCAGAAACTCGACAAACTCGTCGTTGGCTGTGACCTCGGCAAGGAGCTGCCCGGCCTTCTTGAAATACGCTGCCTCAACGCTATCCGATGGGACCTCCTCGGTGATCGAGGCCATAATTTCAGAGTGAAATTGTCGAATCATTTCATGGTCGATGTCTCGGCCATCATCGAGCTTTCCGGCAGGATGGCGGATCCATTGCCAGATCTGCGCCCGCGCGATCTCCGCGGTCGCCGCGTCCTCCATCAAATGGTGAATCGGCACGCAGCCCTGCCCGCTCAACCAGGCTGCCATGTAGCGAATCGCGACCTCAATATTGCCGCGCACGCCGTCTTCAGTGATGGTTCCGTCGCAGGGTTCGGTCAGATCCTCCGCCGCCACGGTGACGTCTTCGCGTAGGCGCTTGAGCTGATTGCGACCATCGATGTGGCGATCAAAGATTCCCATGGCCAGCTCGATCAGTCCGGGGTGGGCCACCCAGGTGCCATCATGGCCGTCGCCGGCTTCGCGTTCCTTGTCAGCCCGAACGCGCTCCAGCGCCTCCTGGTTGGCTTGCTCGTCATCGCGTATCGGAATCTGCGCCGCCATCCCGCCCATCGCGAAAGCGCCCCGTCGATGGCAGGTCTTGATCAGCAGCTGGGAGTAGGCACGCAGAAACGGTACGGTCATGGTGACCTGTGCCCGATCGGGAAGTACTTTGTCAGAATGTGACTGGAAGCATTTGATATAACTGAAAATGTAGTCCCATCGACCGCAGTTCAGACCGACGATGCGACTGCGCAGGGCATGGAGAATTTCGTCCATCTGAAACACGGCGGGCAGCGTTTCAATGAGCACGGTGACCTTGATCGTGCCAGGCTCGAGTTCCAGGGCTTTCTCGATGTCGGTCAAGACCTCCTCCCAGAGCTCGGCCTCACGCCAGTGCTCCAGCTTTGGCAGGTAAAGATAAGGACCACTCCCCAGCGCCATCAGGTTTCTTGCATTGTTGAAGACGAACACTGCCGCGTCGAAGATGCCGCCAGGCAGGGGCTGGCCATCCACCAGAACGTGCTTTTCGTCCAGGTGCCAACCCCTTGGCCTGACAATCAGAGTGGCTGGGTCAGGATCGAGCGAATATCGCTTTCCGTTGGGGGCGGTGTATTCAATGTTTCTACGCACCGCATCAAACATGTTGACCTGCCCGTCGAGCATGTTCTCCCAGCTCGGCGTCGAGGAGTCCTCGAAGTCAGCCATGAACACCCGGGCGCTGGAATTGAGCGCATTGATGACCATCTTTCGGCCGACAGGACCAGTGATTTCCACCCGACGGTCACGGAGATCCTCGGGAATCGGAGCCACACGCCAGTCTCGCTCACGGATGTCCCGCGTTTCCTCCTGGAAAGAAGGAACCGAGCCCTCGTTCCAGCGCGCTTGACGTGTCCTGCGATCGTCCAGCAACGCATTCCGGCGAGCGGTGTAGCGGCTTCCAAGCTGAAATAGCAGTTTGGTCAGAGCATTGGGAAACAGCTGCTTCGACGCTTCCGGGAACGGGTGTGTCACCTCGAGCGTTTGGCCGCCAGAGCTCAGATCGTCTCCAGGGTAGTGTTGCGATGACTGTTTCAAGTGGGCATTTCCGTGCGGGTGCGTATGGACCCGCGAAGCCTAACGAGGACGGTAAGTATTTGGCAAATTAAACCTTTTAATGTTTATTATTGGATTTTCCGATATTAACTCCAATCAGATCTCGGATAATCGTGACGAGAAACACTCGGATCATCAAGCGAGCGTGATGTATAAGGGTAATTTGCTCAAGCACCTGAGGGCTTTCATTGAAACGGCGCGAACCGGAAGCGCATCGGCGGCCGCAAGTCGGCTGTTTCTCAGCCAACCCTCGATCAGTCAACAGATCCGCGCGCTCGAAGATGAGCTCGATCGCACCCTGTTCGAACGGCACGGCCCGAGAATGCGATTGACGCCGGCAGGCAAGGCGCTGCTTGACATGGCGCGCCCCCTGGTCGATCGGCTCGACGCCCTGCCCGATGATTTCGCGCGCCGCTACGGCTCGCTGGAGGCCGGCGAAGTGCGTGTCGCTGCTGGCGAGTCGACCATCATGCACCTGCTGCCGCCGCTTCTGATGCGATTTCGCCACAAACACCCCGGCATCTTCGTTCATTTGCACAACGTCACCGGCGCCGACGGTCTGGGCATGATTCGGGCCGATCAGGTCGATTTTGCGGTCGGGAGCATGCTTGATGTGCCTGACGACATCGACTACAGACCGATCTACCATTTTGACCCCGTGCTGATCATGCACCGGGACCACCCACTGGCTCGCAAGCGTCAACCCACGCTGGCCGACATCTCACCACACGGCCTGATTCTGCCGCCTCAGCGCTTGAGCACCTATCAACTCGTCGACATGGTCTTCCAGAAACACGGCCTGCCGTTTCGAGTCACCCTGGAAGTGGGGGGCTGGGAGGTCATCAAAAGATACGTTGGGCTTGGCATGGGACTGTCGATCGTCACCAGCATCTGCATCACTCAGACTGATCTTGAGCACCTGATCGTGCGCGATATGAGCAATTATTTCCCCCAGCGCTCCTACGGCGTGGTCAAACGGCGCGGCGCCTATCTGTCGCCTCAGGCCGAGCGTTTCATCGACCTGATGAGCCCGGAGCTGTTTGCCAAGCCCATCGGAGCAGATAAGGCCATGTAAGACCAGGCCCGGTGTTGCTGTTGGCCACTGGGTCGTAGCAGATGAGGTCGAAAAAGATGAAATTCGATGGCATCACCCCCACATGCCAGACATGAACCCAACAATCATGGTCGCCCTGTCAGGGGGCGTGGACTCGGCGGTAACGGCCTGGCTTTTGCAGCAGCAGGGCCATTCGATCGCCGGCATGTTCATGAAAAACTGGGAAGAGGACGACAGCGCATCGGGCTGCACGGCAGAAGAAGACGCGGCTGATGCCCTTGGTGTTGCACAACGGCTGGGCATTCCATTCCACGGTCGGAATTTTGCGCTCGAATACTGGGAGTCGGTCTTTGAGCATTTTCTAGCCGAACTCAAGGCGGGAAGAACCCCTAATCCCGATATCCTTTGCAACCGCGAGATCAAGTTCAAAGCCTTTATCGAACACGCCGAAGACCTAGGCGCCGACCGGATTGCAACCGGCCATTACGCCCGCCGCCGCGACAACCCGGACGGCAGCGTGTCCTTGTTGAAGGGTCTCGACAGCAGCAAGGATCAGACCTATTTTCTCCACGCACTGAGTCAAGATCAGCTAAAAAGAGCGTGGTTCCCCCTCGGTGAACTCGAAAAACCCGACGTTCGTCAACTCGCCCAGCGCGCCGGACTTGCGGTTGCCCGGAAAAAGGACTCGACGGGGATCTGTTTCATCGGGGAACGGAATTTCGATGCCTTCATCGACCGCTATCTCCGGTCCGAACCGGGCGATATCATCAGCCATCGCGGTGATCGGATCGGACAACATCGTGGCCTGATCCACTACACCCTGGGTCAACGCAAGGGCCTGGAGATTGGTGGTCTTCGGGATTACCTGGAACAACCGTGGTTCGTCGCCTGGAAGTCCATCGAGGACAACGCCCTTGTCGCCGTTCAGGACAGCGCTCACCCCTGGTTGATGTCCGATCAACTTGACGCGATCTCGATGAATTGGATTCGCGGTGCACCACCCCAGGCCGGAAGGCCACTGAGCGCCAAAGTACGCTATCGCCAGGCCGACCAGGCCTGCGTCATTCTTGATGTCGATCGCGATCGCCTCTCGCTTCGATTTGCAAGGCCTCAGCGGGCCGTCACCCCCGGCCAGTCGGTGGTCATCTACGATGGTGATGAGTGCCTGGGCGGCGGCGTGATCGAACGCGGTAACGCTCCCCGGCCCGATGTCATGCCTGCCATTCAAACCGCAGCCGAAACCGAAAATCTTCGAGGCCGCCGATGAGAGATGCAACGATTGCCTTTGCCGGCATGCTTCAAGCCGGCGAACTGGTGCGCCAGATCGCCACCGCAGGGAACTGCAGCCAGCAGGCCGCCAGACACAGCATTGCGAGTGTCTTCGAGCGGTCTCCCGACAGCACCGAGGGCAGCTTTGGTGGCATTGATGGCGTTCGACTGGGGCTTCGAATGCTCGTCGAGATCTTCAGTGCACGCACGCAGCAGGAATCGATGCGAAGCCTCAATTATGCGCTCGGGCTTGCCAAGATCAGCGGCAAGCTTCGCCGCGACTCGCGGCGCATGGATGCCCTGGGGGAAGAAATCGGCTTGATCGAATCGGCGTGGCGCCAGCGCGACGCCGACCTGGACCCGAGCGTGCTCAGCCAGCTGGCCAATGCCTACCAGCAATTCATATCGAGCATGGACTTTCGCCTTTCCATCAACGGCAATCCCGACTATCTCAAGAAAGCAGAGAAGATTGCCACGATCCGAGCCCTTCTTCTGGCCGGCATCCGATCATCCATCCTCTGGCATCAGGTCGGCGGTCGCCAATGGCGACTGGTCTTCCAGCGTGCAAAGATGCTCGACGAAGCCAGACGCCTGCTCGAAGGCCATCGCCCCCGCGCAGAGCAATGATCTGGCGCAGCCCCCCAAAGGTCAAAGCGGTTGGCGCGTGGTAAACTTGAGTGATTAAAGTTGCGGCCTCGATGGTGTGGCCCGGCTGCCCGGATACAGACTCTCAAAAAGGAGCAATCGATGCGTAATGAGCTCGGCTGCCTTGACCAGTTCGAGGCCAACGGCAAGACCTTTAATTTCTACAGCCTGAACAAGCTTGCTCAGGACCACCCCAAGGTCAATCAACTGCCCTACTCGCTGAAGATCCTGCTCGAAAATCTATTGCGCTTCGAAGACGGTGTGAATATCACCCGAAGCGACATCGAAGCCCTGGTCAACTGGGATCCGAAGGCCACGCCTGATCAAGAAATTTCCTTTACCCCGGCACGCGTCGTTCTCCAGGACTTCACGGGCGTCCCCGCCATCGTTGACCTTGCAGCAATGCGCGATGCGATGAAAACGCTGGGCGGTCAGGCGAGCCAGATCAATCCGCTCTCGCCGGCTGAGCTGGTCATCGACCATTCAGTCCAGGTGGACAATTACGGCCAGGCCAATGCGCTGGATCTCAACAATCGAATCGAATTCCAGCGCAACAAGGAACGGTATGCCTTCCTGCGCTGGGGCCAGGGCGCATTTAATAATTTCAAGGTTGTACCGCCCAACACCGGCATCGTTCACCAGGTCAACCTGGAACACCTGTCGCGAGTGGTCTTCGGCGAAGAGGTCGATGGTGAATTGCTGGCATGGCCCGACACCGTGGTCGGAACCGATTCACACACCACCATGATCAATGGTTTGGGGATCCTGGGCTGGGGCGTTGGCGGCATCGAGGCCGAAGCCGCCATGCTCGGCCAGGCCATCTCGATGCTGATCCCGCAGGTCGTCGGCTTCAAGCTAACCGGCAAGCTTCCGGAAGGCACCACGGCCACCGATCTTGTGCTGACGATCACCGACATCCTCCGCGACAAGGGCGTGGTCGGAAAATTCGTTGAATTCTTCGGCCACGGGCTCAGCCATCTGCCCCTCGCCGACCGCGCAACGATCGGCAACATGTCGCCGGAATTCGGCTCGACCTGCGCCATCTTTCCGGTCGATGCGGAAACGATTCGCTATCTGGATCTGTCGGGTCGCACCGATGAGCGCAAATCGCTGGTCGAGGCCTACGCGCGGGCTCAGGGCATGTGGCGTGAAGACGACGATGCCGACCCCACCTACACCGAGATCATCGAACTCGACATGGGCGAAGTCGTGCCGAGCCTGGCCGGACCCAAGCGGCCGCAGGATCGCGTCCTGCTCAGCAATGCCGACAACAACTTCAAGGCGGATGCAACCAGCCTGATCAAGGAGCGCGACACGGCCAATTCGAACGAAGTCGCACGCCTCCAAAGCGAGGGTGGCGGTGGCACCGCGATCGACAGCGACCTGCCCAGCGGCGTGGCCAAGGTCAGCTACAAAGAACAGGATTTTCTGCTCAAGGACGGTGCCGTGGTCATCGCCGCGATCACCTCCTGCACCAACACGTCCAACCCGGCCGTGATGCTGGGTGCCGGGCTCCTGGCCCGCAATGCCCGTGAACGCGGCCTGAGCGTTAAGCCCTGGGTGAAGACCTCACTGGCCCCCGGATCCAAGGTGGTCACTGACTATCTGCAGTCGGCAGGCCTGCTGGACGACCTGCAAGCCCTTGGCTTCTACACGGTAGGCTACGGCTGCACCACCTGCATCGGCAACTCCGGCCCCCTGCCGGAACCGATCGACGCCGCCGTCAAGGACAAGGATCTGGTGGTCTGTTCCGTGCTCTCGGGCAACCGCAATTTCGAAGGCCGCATCCATCCCGAAGTCAAGATGAACTACCTGGCTTCGCCTCCTCTGGTCGTCGCCTACGCGATCGCAGGTCGAATGGACGCCAACATCGTCAACGATCCCTTGGGCGAGGACCCGAACGGCGAACCGGTCTACCTAAAGGACATCTGGCCCTCTGCGACCGAACTCCAGGACTTCATCAAGACCAACGTGTCCTCCGACATGTTTCGCGATTCCTATCGCAACGTGTTCGAGGGCGACGATCTCTGGAAAAGTATGGACACGCCCACCGGCGAGATGTTTACCTGGCAGGACGATTCAACCTACGTTCAGAATCCGCCCTACTTCGAGGGCATGACCATGGACCTGCCTAAGATCGAAGACCTCAAGGGCGCGCGTGCCTTGCTCAAACTCGGTGATTCGGTCACCACCGACCATATTTCTCCGGCCGGCTCGATCCAGCCCGACTCCCCAGCCGGCGAATACCTGCAGGCCAACGGTGTTCAGCCGACGGATTTCAACTCCTACGGCTCCCGGCGCGGCAACCATGAAGTCATGATGCGCGGCACCTTCGCCAACGTTCGCATCCGCAACCAGATCGCGCCAGGCACCGAGGGCGGCTTCACGACCTACTTCGGCGACGATCAGATCATGCCCGTCTATGACGCGGCGATGAAGTATCAGGCGGAAGGTGTTCCGTTGGTCGTTCTCGGCGGAAAGGAATACGGCTCAGGATCATCGCGTGACTGGGCAGCCAAAGGCACGCGCCTGCTTGGCATCAAGGCGGTCATTGTCGAGAGCTTCGAGCGAATCCACCGCTCCAATCTGGTCGGAATGGGCGTCCTTCCATTGAATTTCGTTGAGGGCGAGACCCCTGAATCCTTGGGTTTGGACGGTACCGAGACCTACGACATCGAGGGCCTCGGCGACGGCAGCGCCAAGGAAGTTCAGGTCACCGCCACGCGCCAGGATGGCGAGACCGTGCAGTTCAAGGCTCGCGTGCGCCTGGATACCCCGAAGGAGGTCGAATACTTTCGGCACGGCGGCATCCTGCACTATGTCCTGCGCCAGATGGCCGGACGCGATCCCGGCAAAGCGCAACAGGCCGCCTGAACACAAGGCGATTATTGATGTTCGAAAAAACGCCCGCCACCTCGGCGGGCGCTTTGATTCCACCTTCGGAAATCCAAGCTGAGGTCCTTGTCCTTCCGATCCCCCTCGGCTCCTGCAGTCCCACCGGCCGCTCATGGTTCTACCGATGTGGGAAGAACAGTTCAATGTTGATGCAATCGAGCTTCCAAGGGCGTTGTTCAGAAGTTTCTATGTGAATCGAGACCAGCGGCACGACACCCGGGTCACCGGGCGGTCCGTTTGACCGCCTCCGCGCTGGGTATACTCCCTAGGGTGCCTGAGTCGGCCTCGATATTAATTGTTTAAGGAGTAACGTTCCGTGCCACGATCCGAACCGTTCAAGATGCCGCACACGCTGGTCCTGATGTTCGCGCTGATGATTCTGGCGCTGGTCATGACCTGGATCCTGCCGGCTGGAAGCTATCAGACTGAATTGAACGAGGCCGGACGCGAAGTGGTGATCGCCGGCACCTACGAGGTGATCGAGGACAATCAGAAACTTTCTCCACTGGATCTTTTTACCGCCATCCCAAGGGCGCTGGGTCAGGCTCAGGACATTATTTTCTTCGTGCTGCTGATCGGTGGTGCACTGGCCGTGGTTCGCGCGACCGGGGCCATTGATGCCCTGCTCGGCTGGATGATTCATCATTTCGGCAATGCGCCACGCTCCCTGATTGCGGTGGGCGTGTTCATCTTTTCCTTTGGCTCAGCGACCATCGGAATGGCCGTGGAATACGTGCCACTGGCCGCCCTCCTGATCGTCCTATGTCGCGCGATGCGAATGGACACGGTGGCCGCGATCGGCATCGTCGTTGTCGGCTATGGCATCGGCTATGGCGCGGCGATCACCAATCCTTTCACCCTGGTCATTGCACAGAATGTGGCCGAGCTTCAGCCGATTTCCGGTATCGGCTTTCGAATCGTCTGGTACCTGCCCTTTCTTCTGATCGGTGCGCATCACGTCTGGTCCTACGCGCTGAAAGTCCAGGCCGATCCCTCCAAGAGTCTGGTCGCCGATATCCCGGAAGCCCAGCCCCCCGAACATATCGACCCCCCCGAGTTCAGCCGCATGCGCGCGACCGTCCTCGCCGTGGCTTTCATTTCCCTGCTCGTCATGGTGTGGGGCGTGACCCAGAAAGCCTGGTATCTGAACGAACTCAGTGCCCTGTTCGTGGCCGTCGCCATCCTGATTGGAATCATCGGCAGACTGAGCTTCGACAAGGTCGCGATCGAATTCAGCAGGGGCGCCTCCGAACTGGCCGCCACGGCCCTCCTGATCGGATTCGCCCGTGGCATTTCGTTGATCATGGAAGACGGCATGATCCTACACACGATCATCAACGCCATGTCCACGCCGCTGGTCGGCCTGCCGGCCGAAGTGTCTGCCGTTGGCATGCTTGGCATCCAGAGCGTCATGAACATTTTTGTCGCCTCCGGCAGCGGCCAGGCTTTTCTCACCATGCCTCTGATGGCACCGATCGGCGACCTGGTCGGCATCGAACGCCAGGTCGCGGTGCAGGCCTTTCTCTACGGCGACGGCTTCATGAATATGATCGTGCCGACCAACGCGGTCTTGATGGGCCTGATCGGCGTCGCCGGGATCCCATATTCGCGCTGGTTCAGATTCATTTTCCCCTTGATCGTCAAGCTACTGTTGACCGCCGCAATTGCGATGGTGGTCGCGGTGCGAATCGGCTACAGCTAAAGGGAATGGACGGTGAAGCGAAGGGCGGGTCAAGCGGTCGGTAAATTCAATCCACGTACAAAGAACTGACCGACTCCCCCTCCGACATGCGGCGGATGGTCTCGGCCAGCATCTGGGCGACTGAGAGCTGGCGGATGCGGTCGCAGGCGGCGGCGCGATCGCCCAGTGGAATGGTGTCAGTGACGACGATTTCGTCAAGCCGTGAGGCTTCGATATTGTCGATGGCACGACCGGAGAGCACCGGATGAACACAGTAGGCCACAACTCGCCGCGCGCCGCTGTCTTTCAGGGCGCCGGCCGCCGCGCAGAGCGTGCCAGCAGTGTCGATCATATCGTCGACAAGAACGCAGATCTTGTCTCGCACATCACCAATCAAATTCATGACGGTGGCCTCATTGGCTCGCGGTCGACGCTTGTCGATGATCGCCAGTTCCGTATCCAAGCGCTTGGCGATGGCTCGAGCACGCACCACCCCGCCAACGTCCGGCGACACGACGATGATCTCGCTGGAGCTGTAGTGCTTCCAGATGTCGGCCAGCGTCAACGGCGATGCGTAGACATTATCAACCGGTACATCGAAGAATCCCTGGATCTGATCGGCGTGGAGATCGACGGTGACGACCCGGTCGGTTCCGATTGCGCTAATCATGCGCGCAGCCACTTTGGCGGTAATGGGTACGCGTGATGATCGCGGGCGTCGATCCTGCCGCGCGTAGCCGAAGTACGGAATAATGGCCGTTACGCGAGTCGCCGAAGCCCGTTTGAGCGCATCGACCATGACGACCAGCTCCATGAAGTTTTCGGCCGAAGGCTGACAAGTCGGCTGGATAAGATAGGTGTCCCGTCCGCGCACATTCTCCATGATCTCGACGGCGACTTCGCCGTCGCTGAAGCGACCGACATTCGCTCGACCCATGGGGACGCCGAGGCACTCGGCAATGGATCGCGCGAGGACCGGATTGGCGGTTCCGGAAAACACCATCAGGGACGACTGGGTCACTGCAACTCCCGGTTCGAACACTCCTTTTCAAGAAGCGTCGTTTGGACTCTGGCCCAGATTGGGCCGTGGTGGACTTCGACGAAAAATGGCTGGGACGGCAGGACTCGAACCTGCGAATGCGGGGATCAAAACCCCGTGCCTTAACCAACTTGGCGACGTCCCAACAGAAAACTTCGACCCGAAGAGGCCCATTCGACCTCGTCATGTCCTGAACGGGACCGCATTATAGCGGTTTTATTTCATCGATAAACCCCGAGTTGCCAATTCCGAAGCACCATTCTTACTCTGTAGGCACCACTTTCAGCTTCGAGGCGGCTCGGGAAAACGGTGTTTTCGTGCTCACTATAACGCTCGAAAGTCAGCGACCAGGGGGGCGATTCGGCGTAAGCCAGCGTGCCGTCTTCGGCGTAGCGAATATCGCGACTTCGCTCGGGCGGCACGAGTCCGCGAACCCACCAGGCCAGATCCCGCACCGGAATGGGCCACCCAACCGCGGCTTCAACCAGAGGGTCGGGATGCGAACCGGTCAGGCGGCTCACGCCGCTGCCCTCGAGAACCGCCGAATGGTCGTCGAACTCCAAACGCCACTGCCGACCTCCGAGAACGGTTTTGAGCGTGATCAGGTGCAAGTCGCCCTGCGCTCGCCACAGAAACGACAGCGACCCACCGCGATCTCCATCCGACAGCGCCAGCCGACCGGAAACCGACCAGTCCGAGTGATGACGAAAAAGCGCTTCACGATCAGCCAGCCAAGCGCCCTCCTGTCTGGCTTCGCGACTGGCACAAGCCGACAGTAAAAGCGCTGCAAGCAGTAACAAAACGATCCGCATCTGATGAGCACTCACTCCAGCTCGCGTCTCAGGCGTTGACTGGTTTCGATAACGATCGTCTCATCCGGATGATCAAGCTTAAGCGTGTCGATCAGCGCGAGGGCTTCATCACGCTGCCCGTTGAAGAACAGCACTTCGGCCAGATGCGCCGCAATTTCCGGGCTGTCGTCCAGGGCATGCGCGCGCTGAAGATAGCCCAGCGCCTCCTCGAGCCGTCCGAGACGATAGAGCACCCAGCCCATCGAATCCAATGTCGCGGCATCATCGGGCTGCAGCTGCAGGGCGCGTTCGATCAGGCGCAGGGCCTCTGAATGTCGGCTGGTGAGATCGGTCAGCGTGTAGCCGAGAGCATTGAGCGCCATGGCATTGTCACCGTCGATCTGTATGATTCGACGCAGATCCTGCTCGGCGAGCTCCAGCCGGTCGGAATCCACCGCACACAGCGCCCTCGAATACAACAGCCAGATGCTGCTGGGGGCCTCCCGAAGCACCGCGGTGAGAAGATCGATGCACTCCCCTGAGGCTCCTGCACTGCGCAGCATTTCAGCCTCTGCAAGCCAGGCCTGTTCGACCAGCTCTTCATTGCCTCCGCCGCGAACGCTGGCGAGAAGCTCTCTTGCCTGTGCCATCTTATCGCTGCGACCGAGCAGTCCAGCACGCCGCAGCATGGCACGATCTGCGTTCGGCCCCTCCTCAACCCGGTCATACCAGCGCAGCGCGCTCTCATTGAACTCAAGCAGCTCAGCAAGAAAACCGGTCAGGTAGGCGTGTTGATTTGGATCATCGACAGGGCTCAGATCGGCGAGCCGACGCCAGGTCGAACGGGCATCCTCGATGCCCTCTGCTTCGAACTGGTAGAGTCCGAGCGTGTACAGTAAATCCGTGCTCGGCTCGGAGGACTGAAGCAAATCGATGGCTTCATCCGTTCGGTCAAGATCAGACAACAGCTCCGCCCGGGCCAGCATCAGCTGCGAATCGTCAGGATCAATCGTCATCGCTTCGGCATAAAGTTCCAGCGCCGCACCGGGATCGTCATTGGCTTCGGCCAGCTGAGCGGCCCAGATCAGAAGCTCGAGGTCGCCGCCGTCACGAGCCGCAGAGAGCGCCAGATCAAACGCCCTCTCCTGATCACCCAATTGCCATAACAGCAGGCTGCGACTCTCGAGGACCCGAGACTCATCGGCGCCTTCAACGCGGTCGACGACGGCATCCATGGTCTCCAGGGCGTCGCCCTCATCGTTCGCAGAGGCGATCAGTAGGGCCGCTTCCCGCCAGGCTTCCGGAGAATCGTTCGCCAATTCGAGTTGAAGCGCCAATTCGCGCGCTGCGGCCATCACCTCACCCTGGTTGATCAAACCGAGTACGACCAGCTGCGCCGCGGCGGTCGACTCACGGTCCAGTTGCCGCCAGCGCCTAGCCGACCGGGTCACCCCCGCCCAGTCATCAAGCTGCATGGCCAGACTGACAGCGTGACGAGCAAGATCCGGGTTGTCGTCCAGAATCGCCGCCTCATAGGCGTGCTCGTAGGCCTGTTCGTAGTTCCCATCGGCGCTAAAACGTTCCGCGGCCAGCACATGGAACAGCAGATCCGGATCGAGATCCTGGCCTGTGGGTGCCCTGCCTGCTCCAGGCTCAGTGCCAAGATTTGCCGTATCTTCTTTGACTCGACTCTGATCCAACTCACTGTCTCGCGGGGTCGCGCAAGCACTGAGGAGTATCAGCGTCAGAATCAGACAGGCAATCTTGTTGCACTGACCACACTTCCATACGAGAATGGGGAGTTGGTTTGCTATTTTGTAATGCATGTCGCTATTCGTTTTGGGAATCAGCCATCAGACCGCTCCGATTGCCATCCGAGAGCGCCTGGCCTTCTCCGCAGAACAGCTGCCCGAGGCTCTGCTCGGTTTGTCCGCTGTTCCTTCGGTCGAGGGCTGTGCGATCTTGAGTACCTGCAATCGGACAGAGCTCTATCTGTCTGGCTCGAAGACTACCATGCACGCCGCATCGGATTGGCTGCATGAATGGCACAAGCTGAATCCCGGACAATACCAGGAACACCTCTACCAACTGGATCAGTCGGCCTGCCTGTTTCATTTAATTAAAGTCGTGTGCGGTGCCGACTCGATGATCATCGGTGAACCACAGGTGGCCGGTCAGGTTAAATCGGCATGGCACTTGGCCTCGGAAGCCGAGAGCCTGGACACTCGACTGGACCGGATGTTCCAGCACGCGTTTGCCGGGGCGAAGCGAGTCCGAACGGAAACTCCCATCGGACGGGATCCGGTCACCCTGCCATTTGCAGCGCTGCGACTGGCCCGGCAGATCTTCGGCCCACTGGACGGCCGATCGGCTTTACTGGTTGGTGCCGGCGAGATGATCAGCGACTGCGCAACGCATTTCACCGACTCTGGTCTAAAGCAACTGACCATCGTCAATCGCTCTCCCGAACGGGCTCGAGTACTGGCAGATCAGTTTCACGCATCCAGCGCCGGGCTGGACTCGCTCAAACAACTGATTCCTGATCACGATCTACTCATTGCCTGCACCTCGAGCCCCGAGCCGGTGGTCACTCGCAGGATGCTCGAGCAGGCGCTCCAATCTCGCCGCCGGCAACCGATCTTCGCACTCGACCTGGCCGTGCCGAGGAACATCGACCCCCAAGCCAATGAGCTCAAGGATCTGTTTCTCTACACCATCGATGACCTGCACGGCATTATTGAGAAGAATCAGGAAAAGCGCCAGGCATCCCTGCGCCAGGCGATGAATCTGATCGAGGCAGAGGTCGATGGCTTCGAACGCTGGCTGCACCTCCATGAATCGAACAACACTCTGAAGTTGCTGCGCCAGCGCGCGCAGATCGAGCGCGACGGCCTGCTGGAACAAGCACGGGCGCAACTGGCAGCCGGCAGGGATCCCGACGATGTCCTGAAGCGCTTTGGTCATCGCTTACTTAACCGTCTGCTTCACGGACCAAGCATTCGCCTGCGCCAGGCGGCCGAACAGTCGGATGAGGAGCTGCTTGCCGCCGCCCGATTCTACTTTCAGGATGAGGACCAATGAACAGCGGTATTCAAGAGCGACTGAACCGGGCCCGGGAGCGTTTCGAGGAAGTCGAGCGACTGCTCTCGGATCCTGATGTCATTGCCGATCGTAATCAGTTTCAAGCCCTATCCATGGAATATGGCGAGCTAGAGCCCATCATTCAGGTGCTCAGAGAAAGCGAGACCAATCAGCAGGCGGCAAGCGATGCGCGCGAGATGGCCGATGAGGACGACGCCGAGATTGCCGCGATGGCCAGCGAAGAGCTGCGCAAGGTGCAGAAGCGTGCCCATCAGCTCGAGCAACGTTTGCAGACCCTCCTCCTACCCCGCGACCCGAATGATTCGCGCAACATCTTCCTCGAAGTGCGCGCCGGTACGGGCGGACAGGAAGCCGCAATCTTTGCCGGCGACCTTTTCCGGATGTACTGTCGATATGCGGAACGCAGAGGCTGGCAGGTCGAACCTCTCACTGCCCAGCACAGCGAGGCAGGCGGATTTCGCGAAGTGGTCGCCCGCATCATCGGCAACGGTGCATACTCACAGCTCAAGTTCGAATCCGGAGCGCATCGGGTGCAGCGGATACCGACCACTGAGTCGCAGGGTCGCATCCACACCTCGGCGTGCACCGTAGCGATTCTCCCGGAGGTCGACGATATTGATCAGATCAATGTCGATCCGAACGACTTGCGAATCGACACCTTTCGCGCATCCGGCGCTGGCGGCCAGCATGTCAACACCACGGATTCCGCCATTCGAATCACCCATGAGCCTTCTGGCATCGTTGTCGAATGTCAGGATGAACGCTCGCAGCACAAAAACAAGGCTCGCGCAATGAGCCTGCTCAGCTCACGTCTCCTGGAAGCGCAACAAGAAGCACAGCGCAGCGCAAGGGCGGCCGACCGCAAGCTCCAGGTCGGTTCCGGCGACCGATCCGAGCGGATCCGCACCTATAACTATCCCCAGGGGCGTGTCACCGATCACCGCATTGGACTCACTCTCTATGAGCTTGACAGGATCATGGGCGGCGACCTTGGCCCGGTCTTGCAACCTTTGAACGAAGCTCATCAGGCCGACCTGCTGGCTGAGATCAGCGGATGAAAGAGCACCAGCTAGAGGTCGCCACGCAGGGCCGGGGAATCTACCGACTCGACGGAAAGATCAATCGCTGGCTGAGGACCACAGGCACCCGTGGCGGCCTCTGCCACCTGTTCATCCTGCACACCTCGGCCTCCCTGATCGTGACCGAAAATGCGGACCCTGATGTTCATCGTGATCTCGAGGTCTGGATGAGCGCGAACGTGATCGATGGTGACCCACGATTCGCCCACGATTGCGAGGGCCCTGATGACATGCCGGCGCACATCCGGAGCGTTCTGACGCAGACGGCAATCAGTGTTCCGGTTGATCACCAGGGCCTGGTTCTCGGGACATGGCAGGGGGTCTATCTGTGGGAACATCGGGTCGATCCTCACCATCGCCGAGTGCGCCTCACCCTGCTCGAAAACTGAAGATTCGGTGAACGGAAAACGGGGGCTTGAAGTATAATATTAGCAAGTTGAAAACTAAGGCGCTGGTATGGAACTCGACCCCCTGCTACTCTCGCGAATTCAGTTCGCCTTTGTGGTTTCATTCCACGCCATTTTTCCCGTGTTTACCATCGGCTTGGCGTCCTACATTGCAGTGCTCGAAAGCATTGCATTCAAGACCGGCGATCCGGTCTATCAAAAGCTCTCCCAGTTCTGGATCAAAATCTTCGCCATCGTTTTCGGGATGGGCGTGGTCTCGGGCATCGTCATGGCGTTCCAGTTCGGAACCAACTGGAGTGTCTTTGCCTATACTTCGGCGAATTTCCTCGGTCCCGTACTGAGCTATGAAGTCGTGACCGCGTTTTTCCTTGAAGCAACCTTTCTCGGGGTATTGCTGTTCGGCCGCAACAAAGTCCCGCCTGGTCTGCATCTGTTTGCCGCCTGCATGGTCGCGATCGGAACCTTCATTTCCTCCTTCTGGATTCTTGCTGCCAATAGTTGGATGCACACTCCAGCGGGTGTGGAAATGCGGGACGGCGTGATCCATATGACCTCCTGGACACAGGCCATCTTCAATTCATCCCTGCCCTATCGATTTGCCCATATGGCCCTGGCCTCCTTCATCACCGGTGGCTTTGTGGTCGCAGGCGTCAGCGCCTGGTATTTGCTGAGCGGTCGCAATCCACGCTCAAGCCGCAAAGCATTGAAAATGTGTGTGATCATGCTGGCCATGGCCTCACCGCTTCAATTACTGGTCGGTGACCTGCACGGACTCAACACGTTCGAGAACCAGCCCATGAAAGTCGCCGCCATGGAAGGCCACTGGGAAACCAAGAAGGGCGCTCCGCTGATCCTCTTTGCCATCCCGGATGCTGAAAACGAGACCAATCATTTCGAGGTCAAGATCCCAAAATTGGCTAGTCTGGTGCTCACCCACAGCCTGGACGGCGAAGTGCCCGGGCTGCTCGAAGTGCCGGCCGAAGATCGCCCACCGGTCGGCCCGGTGTTTTGGAGTTTCCGGATCATGGTCGGGCTCGGGCTGCTGTTCATTGCTGTATCCCTGTTCAGCGCGTTCAAGCTCTGGCAGGGTCGGCTGTTCGAGTCGAAAGGCTTACTGCGCGTTCTATCCTGGATGATTCCACTTCCTTTTGTCGCCGTTCTGTCCGGCTGGTTTGTCACGGAAATCGGCCGCCAACCCTGGATCATCTACGGCATGCTTCGCATTGAAGACGCAGTGACGCCATCGTTGACTGGCTGGATGGCGCTGGTATCACTGCTTGGCTACATTGCTGTCTATGCCGTCGTTTTCTCTGCTGGCGTGGTCTATCTTCGACGGGTCATCATCACCGGCTTGGATCCGATCGATGAGAGAGGCGATGATGAATCGGCTCGACCGAAGCGGCCGTGGTCAGCGGTCCCGGCCGATCTAGTCGAACCCCCTGCTCTCAAACCGGAAGCCTGAAGATGGAACTGATTGATCTGACGTTGATCTGGGTCGGAATCATCGGCCTGGGCATTTTCATGTATGTGCTGATGGATGGCTTCGATCTCGGCGTGGGTATTCTTTTTCCTTTTGCACCGAGCGATGATTGTCGAGACGCAATGATGAACTCGGTCGCGCCGGTCTGGGACGGCAACGAGACCTGGCTGATTCTTGGCGGTGCCGGGCTGCTCGCCGCCTTCCCGATGATTTATGCGGTGTTCTTGCCCGCGCTGTATCTCGGGGTTTTTTTGCTGCTCGCCGGACTGATCTTTCGCGGAATTGCGTTCGAGTTTCGCTTCAAGGCCAACGCACGGCGCTATTGGTGGGACCGGGCTTTCTTCGGTGGATCAACGGCGGCTTCATTCGCTCAGGGCGCGGTTGTCGGTGCCTATATCCAGGGGTTCGAGACCGACGGATTCAGCTACGTTGGCGGAGCGTTTGACTGGTTGACGCCATTCACAGTCATGACTGGCCTGGGGGTCGTGGCCGGCTACGCTCTGCTTGGCGCAACCTGGACGATCCTTAAAACCGAGGGTAGAACTCAGGAATGGGCCTACCGACTGGCGCCCCGCTTGCTGCTGACAGTTCTCGGTTTCTTTTTGCTCGTCAGCATGTGGACACCTCTGACCAATGAGCGAGTGCTCGACCGCTGGCTGGACAATGTCCACTGGCTCTGGCTGTTTCCGACCCTGACGGTCGCCCTGGCCGGCTGGGTCATGCGGCGTCTGCGCCAGCGCGCCGAAGTGACGCCGTTTCTTGGCTGCATGGGCCTGTTTGCTATGTTCTATCTTGGCCTGTTGATTTCCCAGTGGCCCTACGCCGTTCCCCCGGATCATACCTTCTGGGACGCTGCATCCGATCCCGGAAGCCAACTGTTTCTGTTGATCGGAATACTGTTTTTGATTCCGGTCATCCTGGTCTACACCGCCTGGACATATTGGGTATTCCGCGGAAAAGTCGACGGCAGTGGCTACGGCCACTGATTCCCCATCGGAGCGAAATCACAGCCGCTGGCTGCAGCAGCAGTCCCCCAGCTGGCTGCGCCCGGCGGCAGTCGCACTGGCCCTGGTGGAAGGAATGCTGCTACTGGCCCAAGCCGCGCTGCTATCGCTGACGCTTCACCGTGCACTGATTGTGCAGTCTCCATGGTCCGAGCTTCATCCCCTGATCTTTGGTCTGTTCGGGGTTGTGATCGGACGAGCGTCGGTTCACGCCGGCCGGGGCGTGCTGGCCGAGCGAGCGTCGACGTCAATTCGTCGAAGGCTCCGTGATCGTCTCTTTCGACGGCTGTGCCTCAGTGATCCAAGCCAGGGATCGCAGTTTCAGACCGGCGCGCTGGCCCATCAAATCGTCGATCGGGTGGATCGACTGGACCCCTATTTTGCTCGCTTTGTCCCCCAGCAATACGCCGCCGTTCTGATTCCCCTTTTGATTGTTATCGCGGTCAGCTGGACCAACTGGCTCGCCGGCTTGCTGCTTGCGCTCACAGCGCCGATCATTCCTGTCTTCATGGCGCTGATCGGCATGGGCGCAGAGCGGCTCAGTCGCGACCAGGCGACCGTCACTGCACGCCTCTCCGGTCTGTTCCATGACCGGCTGCGAGGCCTGAGCACCATCCAGCGCTTCGGTGCCGCTGACCGGGTGGTCAGCTGGCTGCGAGAGGCCGCACAGGATTACCAGGAAAGAACGATGAGAGTCCTCCGCCTGGCCTTCCTTTCTTCTGCCGTGCTCGAATTCTTTGCCGCAGTTGCCATTGCAAGTCTGGCGATCTACATCGGGCTTAGCCTGCTCGGATTCATGGACATCGGCCCGTCGAGCGAGCTCGAGCTGGTCTCCGGAATGTTCATCCTTCTGCTTGCACCGGATTTCTTTCTTTCACTACGCCAATTGGCCCAGCATTGGCACGATCGCGCCGACGCTCTGGCAGCAGCCGGCGATCTCCGCCCCTTGCTCCTGCGTCCTTCGGTGGTTGAAGGGGCGTCAATTCCAGCACACCCCACGCCGACCGGCGGACCGGCGCTCCTCGTTCGAATCGATGCACTCGAGTTTGCCTATCCGAACTGCGCCGCCCTGTTCGAAGGCTTCGCAATGCAGGCCGATGCCGGCGAACGACTGCTCATCACTGGGCCCAGCGGCTGCGGCAAGAGCACCCTGATGATGCTGATCGCGGGCCTGATTCAACCCCGCAGCGGCAGCATCCAATACAACGATCAGGACATCGCCGCCTGGGACGACCAGATCATGAGTACGAAGCGAGCCTGGCTGAATCAAAACAGCGTTGTGTTCGGTCGATCGCTACGGGACAACCTCACCCTGGGTCGGCGATCCTTCGATGATGCCCAACTCATCGAAATGCTCGAGGTGTGCGGGTTGGGAGGTCTCCTGCCCCAGCTTGATCACGGTCTGGACACGGACCTTGGCGACGACGGCGCGCGCCTGTCCGGCGGACAATCGAGACGACTCGCCCTAGCTCGCAGCCTGCTCGACCCCAAACCGCTGTTGCTCCTGGACGAGCCCAGCGAACATCTGGACCCCGACAGCGAAGAGGCGCTATGGGCCGCGATTGATCAGATTGCAAAGCGCCGCGCCATGACCATCATTGTAATCAGCCATCGGCCATGTGCACGGAAATGGGCGAGTCGGATCCTCACATTGCCGAGCATCAAGGGTCATCGGCAGATTCCGACGACGGAGAAGTCGCCATGAGAGGTCTCCTCCCACTCCTGCCAGTCCGTGAACGCTGGCCCTCCTTGTTGCTCGGCCTCGCGTTGCTGGGTCTGACACTGATCGCCGGACTGGCCCTATTGGTCCTGTCGGGTTGGTTCATCACTGCCAGTGCCATGGCCGGCTTGGCCTTGATCGGCATGATCAATATCTTCACGCCCGGCGCGGCGATACGCCTGGCCGCACTGACCCGGACGGTCGCACGGTACGCCGAACGTCTTGCCACGCACGCCGCAACGCTCAAGCTGCTGACGTCGCTTCGCATGGACGTCTTTTCCCGTCTGATCCGGCAGCCGTCGTTTTGGCTGGAGCGGCTTCAGCGCGGGGATGCGCTCAATCGGCTGACCGCCGACATCGACACTCTGGATCACGTCTATCTCGGGGTTTTCCAACCAGCGGCGGGAGCCCTGTTCCTGACTTTGCTATCGATCGCCCTTGTGGCAGTTGCTTCGCCATTGATCGCCTTCGCCGTACTGCTGCCATTGCTGTCAATCAATGCCGTGATCGTGGCGGCCTTTCATCGTGCGGGCCGTTCCATGAGCCATGAACAGGCTCAGGCTTACCCAGCTCTTCGCCAGGACGTCATGGACGGTCTCGAGGCCCGCCTCGAGCTGCGCGCTCTGGGCCAGGTCGACGCCTTCGCCAGGCAAATTGATCGCCGGTCAGGCGATGTGCTGGCTCGCGGCCGCCGCCTGGCCGTTCTGGATGCCATCGGTGGCGCGCTGATTCTGCTCGCCAATCTCTCAGCGCTTGTGCTCTGCCTATGGGTGGGCCTGAGCCAACTCGGTGAAGCGCGCGCTGGAGGGCCGCTGCTTGCCGCTCTGATTCTCGGCCTGTTCTCCGTGTCCGAAGCTTGGCTACCCCTGCCGGCGGCCTGGCGTCGACTGAACCAGAGCCAGGTCGCCGCTGAACGCGTCGGATCGCTGTGTCCCGAAAACGCAAGCTGTCAGGAGGGCTCCAAGGTTATGGCCTGGCCAGCCGCCTCGAATCTGTCTTTTCACAATCTCCGCTTCGCTTGGGCAAAACATCAGCCGCCGCTGTTCGACGGCTTTGAATTTGACCTCCGTGCAGGAGAACGCCTCGCTCTAATCGGTCCGAGTGGCCGCGGTAAAACGACGCTACTGCGCCTGATCATGGGGCAGGTCCAGCCGCAGCAGGGTCAGGTTCGCATCGGCGGTATCGATGTCAATCAATTCGAAGAGTCCCTTCTGCACACCAAGATGGTCTACCTTCCGCAGAACCCGGTTTTGTTCCGAGACAGCGTGGCAGGGAATCTACGTCTAGCCCGAGCGCAGGCCAGTGACGCCGAACTGACCAACGCACTCGAACAAGCGGGCCTGGCCGGCTGGCTCGCTGGATTGCCGCAGGGACTCTCGACCTGGCTTGATGAAGCCGCCGACAATCTTTCGGGCGGGGAACGCCGACGATTGGCGATCGCTCGCCTGTTCCTGGGTGATGGTGAGATCGTCTTACTCGATGAACCCAGCGCAAGTCTCGATGATGAGCACCTCGGCGAGCTCAATCAGTCCCTGGATCGCTGGATCGCAGGACGTAGCGCGATCATCGTCACGCACCGTGCAGACGCCCTGGTGCCGGTCGATCGGACGCTGAATCTAGGGTGAGCCACTCAAGCACGGCGACGGGCACCCGCCAGGGCAAGGAATAAGGCCGCCACGAAAGGAACCAGTCGCTCGACCGCATCCCCGGGCGCATTCGGCAAGACGCTGAAAATGATCGTCAACCCCGCCCCGGCCCCCATCGCAGCCAGACGATGCCTATCGGCCACCGGTCCGATGAATAGCAGAACGATCAGCAGTGGCCCGAAGGCATTGCCCAGCACCTGCCAGGCAAACAGCACTCGCTCGAAGATCGTCGCCGGGAAGACCAGGGCAAGCAGCAGCGCGGCGATCCCGAGTACCACGATGACCACTCGGTCCAGGGTCAATGAATGATGACCCCTTTTCAGGTCGTGGCTGACAGCGCCACCGGCCACCAAAAGCTGGCTGTCGGAGGTCGACATGATAGCGGCCAGAACGCCGCCAGTCACGATGCCGCCAACCACGGCCGGCAACAATTCCACCGATAGCGCCAACAGAACGGACTCGCCGTTCTCAAGCCCAGGAAGCAGGACGCGTCCAGCCCAACCGAGAACCACCATGCCCAGATAAATCAGCGTCGCCCAGCTCAAGGCCACGGTCCGTGCAAACCGGATCTCCTTGTCCGAGCGCAAGGCCATGAAGCGATTGACCACATGCGGTTGACCCGGATATCCCAGGCCGATACCAAACAGTCCCGCGACAAACACGATGGCGGTAAAGACATTCGGCTGATCGACCCAGCGCAAAAGCTCTGGCTGCTCCAATGCGGCAAGGCCGGAGACCAATCCGGTCGGCCCTCCAACGGCGATCAGCGCGACCGCCGGCAGAATCAGGGCCACTGCCAGCATCATCAATCCCTGCAGAGCATCGGTCACGCTGGCCGCCCAGAACCCGCCGAGAAACACGTAAACAATCACGATCGCTGCACCGATGATCATCGCCCAAACCGATGTGATCGGCGTGGCCGTGCTGATCGCTGTCCCGGCGGCCTGAAACTGAGACGCCACGTAGAAAGTGAAGCAAAATAGGATCAGCACTGCGCCGAGGCTGCGTAGAATGCGCTCGAACCGTCTGGAGCTCCCCTGAGACAGGAACTCGACTAGAGTCAGCGCCTGGGACTCGCGGCTCGCGGGCTGAAGCCGTGGTGCGATGAACACCCAATTGATGAAAAACCCGAAAATGACGGCCGGGACCAGCCAGATTGCCTGAAGTCCCCAAGCGTAGGCTGCGCCACTCATTCCCAGCAGAGTCCAGGCCGATGAAGAGCTGGCCGAGGCGCTCAGTGCGGCCACAACCGGACCCATACGGCGGCCCGCCAGATGAAAGTCCTCGGTGTTACTGACCCGGCGCTGCGCCCAGACGCCGACCGCGATCAGAACAATCAGATAGATACCAAGCGTCAGGGCAATCATTCAAACATCAGTCCAGACTGGTGCGAGGGCCGCCCTGGAAGTCGGGTTAGCTCGGGGATCAAGAGGACCTTGATTTGTCCGTATCGGTATCGGTATCGGTATCGGTATCGGTATCCGTATCGGTATCGGCTCCGCTTTCAGCCACTTCATCATTCTCCATATCGTCGCTGATCCGAACCTCGTGCGGTTCGTCCAGGGCTTCCTGGGAGGCTGGTTCCATCGGCGCGCTGACCTGACGAGCCGGTAAGTTGCCGCCGCGGACCAGCTTTTCGATGCGTGAAAACACTTCGCCTCGACCGAAGGGCTTCTTCATGAAATCGTCTGCGCCGATCCGCTCGAGATAAAACTTCTCGGCGGCCTGGGGGTTGCCGCTGATCATGATCACGGGAATGGTAGAGGTGCGCGGATCCTTGCGCAGCCGGCGAAGTGCAGCAAACCCATTCAATCCGGGCAACACGATATCGAGAAAGATCAGATCAGGTCGTTCTGACAACGCCAGCTCCAGTCCCTTCTCACCATCTCCCGCCCCAACCGGGACATAACCACTCTGGCGGAGCATGTGGCTGAGGGCCGCCACGACGGTTCTCGAATCATCGATGATCAGCACCTTCAAACCTTTCCGAGCGTCCACGCGAGAACTCAGGCGACGCTCTTCAGATCGTCCCAGACCAAGCAGTTGTCGGAAGCGCCCAAGCTGGCTCAAACCATTAACCCTCCTATTCTGCTGCAATTCTACTGTATTCGAGACCGAACTGCAGACCCCACCATAGCGACTGCATCAGAGAAGAGCGACAGATCAGTCTGCTCGATGCGACCACCCACTAGAGCGTCGACGGCTGAGTCATCGAACGGCCCCTCATCCTCGGCGAATCGAAGTTGAGCTATTCTCCCTTCCATGTGGAAGCAGGCTGAAATCATTTTTCCTGCAACCCTTCAGTTTAGAATCTGCGGCCGATTTCTGAAATGGGGACGGCCGTCTGACTCTCACTGACTGCGAAAAGCTCACATACCACTCGAGGTCAACGGCTGGTACTACTCGGCATCGAAACAAACCAATAAGAATAAACAGTTAGAGATAAGGAGAATCTAAAAGTGACAATCTCGAAAAGCGGACTTTTCATACTTACCGCGATGATGGCTTTTCAAGTCAGCGCACAACCCGAGGACGATCCCACTAGCCTGTGGGTTGTAGAGTACGAGAATGACTTGTTCGCGGGCGCGGATCGCTACTACACCAGTGGCCTGCGTTTGACTCGAGTCGGCCAGACACGCTCGCCGCCAGACTGGCTGGACTCCCTGGCGCGACGCTTCCCTGGTTTCGAGCAAGCCGATACGCTGCCATACAGCCTGTCGATCAGCCATAACATTTTTACTCCGGCGGATATCGAGAATCCCGAGTTTCCGCCAGATGACCGGCTCTACGCCGGCTGGTTGAACGTCGAGTTCAAAACCGGCACGCTACAACCCAATGGCGCGGACCGGATCCGAGTGGGACTGGGCATCGCCGGGCCGGCCGCCGGCGGCAAACAGGTGCAGAATTTCATTCACGACCTTATCGACACGCGCGACCCGGTTGGTTGGGAAGAGCAGCTCGAGAATGAACCCACGATCCTGCTGGGCTACGACCGGCTCCGTCGGATCCGTCCCCTGCCGACACCCGGCGGCGGCCGCTTCGACGCCAGCTATTTTGGCGGCGTCACCCTGGGCAATGCTTACACCCACCTCAGTACCGGTGGTTTCATACGCTGGGGCGAGGGCCTCAGGGCAGACTACGGCCCACCTCGCATCACGCCGGCAGTGTCCGGCTCCGCGTTCTACAAACCGGGCGGGCGCACCTGGTATTTCTTTCTCGGAGCGGAGGGGCGCGCCGTAGGACGCGATCTGTTCATCGAGGGCAACACCATTGGCGGCCGCGATGGCGTTGACGCTGAACGTCTCGTCGGCGAATTGTTTGGTGGCTTCGTGTACAGCAATGGACGGTTTCGCGCCACTTACACACACGTCTGGAGGACCAGCGAATTCAAGGCTCAGGATGGTGGCCAGGACTACGGTGCCCTGTCGCTTTCACTGTGGTGGTGATTGACCCTACTGCTCGCTAGCGCCTGCCCATGTCACTCGGCTTGCATCATGCGATCTGCGGAATTCCGACCGCCACTCGCTCCGCTCAGAACCCAACGGGCGCTGACTCAGTCTGCAGCGGCCGGTGAGGCGCCTTGCACCCTCGGCTCCTCGCCCGGCCACCATTCATCCATCACGGCAGCCAGCGCCGCCGGAGACCGATCGCGGTGGCAGTCGCTGCAGGCATTGGGCGCGCCATCGAGGCCGAACCGCACGCTGTCTTCCGGGGTGGGTATCGAGCTCATCTCGTGGGTTCGGGCTCGCTCCCAAATGCCCGTATTGAGCTTGGTAATGTGCCTGGGCATGTGGCAGTCGTAGCAGAAGCTGCCCGGCTGCCCTGAGACGTGTCTCGTGTGAGCCTCCGGGGCGGCCGCGACGGCCTCGTGACATTCCGAGCAGTAAGCGTTTGATGTGGCCGATGCACTCAGAATCCCGGGAATCGTCCCGGCCTTGTTCTGATGCGGATCATGACAGTCGTAGCAGCGCGGTTCGCCCTGCTGATAGCACGCCGACTCGATCATGGATCGGAACACCATCCCGACGCCCTTGGGACGCCCGTTCTCCCAGACCTCGATCGTAGGGGTATTGCGGCCCGGCCTAAGGGGTGCCTGTTGAAAATAGTCCGACAAGTCATTGATGCGCCCGCTTCGGCTGTTGCCGGGCTCATAGATTCGATAAACGTCCTGATGCGCACTGAAGATATCGGCACCATGGCAGCGCGCACACACTGAAAATGCCTGCTCTTTGGGCAGCTTGTCCGCCGAAGCGACATAAGCCACGGGACGCCCTTCGAAATGATTGCGGACGAACATCGCCATGCGGTTGATCGGTGAGGACTCCATATAGGCCACGTGCAAACTGCCGGGCCCGTGACACGCCTCGCAACCAATCCCCTTTTCCTGCCAGCTGACCTTGGCCTGGGTATGATTGTCATCGCGCTCATGAATCTCGAGATTGGTCACGTGGCATCGGGCGCAATACAGGTTCCAAGCCGAATTCATGCTGGTCATCTGTGCCCAGAGGTCCGACAGGGTTTGGCTGCTGCCCTCCTGCAGATTCCAGTATGGAAAAAACTCTTGGCGTGAGGTCGACCACTGCAGGGGCAGACGGCGCAGAATCCCGTCAGGCTCTCGGAAAACATATTCCTGCCGATACTGGTAGCCAATCACATGCTGGACTGGAAACCCGACAAACTCAGGTCGCTCCGGATGCCTGAGCGCCATGTAGTAGCGATCATTCTGCTGAAACATTCGCGCCACCACCTGGCCGGCCAGCGGATCAGGACTATCGGCCGGAAGGCGGAATGCTCCCGCCTCGAAATCTCCAACCACGGACTGGACATCGGGATCGCGCACCATATTGGCGTGGGGTGATTCGGCCCAGTCCTCGTGGATGACCGTGTGGCAGTCAATGCATTGCTGAGAGCCGACATACTCGGCGTCGAAGCGCTCATCAAACTGACCGGCCCGCCACCACGACCAGATGAGAAAGCCGATCAGGAGCACGCCGACAAGACCGATCACCCAACGCCAGTGGACCGGCGAACGGACTGGATCTGTCGCCCCTTTGGACCGCGTCTTCCGAGGATTCATCCGGTTTTTGATAGGGGTTGTGGCCGGGAAAAGTAAAAGCCTTGAAAATAGTCAATGCCGATATCGCGACACAAACCCGCGGTGACCTCGTTCTCAACGCCTTCGGCCAGCGTCTTGATGCCCATCGTACTGATCAGATCGTTGAGTGTCGTCAGTAATTGAAATTTTGGAGAATCACGTTCTTCGAGATCGCGAATCAACGAAATATCGAATTTGAGAATGTCCGGCGGCACTTCGACGAGTTCAAGGAGCCGTGCCTGCCCCGCCCCGAAATCATCATAGGCCAAACGGATGTCCATCCGGCCGAGCTCTTTTCTGACCGAAACCATGGTCTCCTTGTCGGTCACGGCGGCCTCATGCATCTCGAAAATCAGATCAAGGTCGCGAAAACGATCGCGAAGCGTCGAGAGTTCCGACAGCAACGTGTCGAAATCATTGCATTCGGCCGGATGGTTATTGAAAAACAATGGCTCCGTCAATCCTGAGGCAGCCGCCGCCTCGAAGGATTTGCGCCTGAGCAGCTGGCTAAGCCGGACTTCAGAATTCAGGGCTGCAGCAAGCGCAAACAACTGACCTGGACCGTCCTGCAACTCTTCGTGCGTGCTTCGCCCGAGCAGCTCATAGCCGAACATGCGACCGTCGGCGGTAACGATCTTCTGGCAGAACGACTCGACCTTGCCGTGCTCCAGCAGGTCGAAAAGCGCCGCCATCTGCAGTGGGAACTCTCGTGGCAGCGCGCGCATTCCGATCACCGTGTCCGCCGAGGCCACCGGCTTACCCATGCCGCCATAGCCCTGATCAAACATCAGGCGAAACTCATGGTCAGCCACATGGATGACATCGCCGATCTTGACCGGCACGGATTGTTCAAGGCGCTGATGATTCACAAACGTACCGTTGGTGCTGCCGAGGTCCTCAAGAAAAAGCTGATCATCCTTTTCGGAAAAGCGGGCGTGTAGACGCGAAACTCGATCGACATTGAGCTGAACGGTGCATTCGGGATGCCGGCCCAGCGTTGCCGGGAATGATTCAAGTGACAGGCGCCGGGGCAGATGGCTCTGGCCGCTGGAGCTTTCGAGGTAATAAAGGTTGCCCATTCGATCAGGTTCTCGCAGACCTCAAGGGAGTATCTCGGCAATCGTTCAGAGGTTCAAGTCGAATCCGATCAATTCATCGCGATCGGGATCTCGCCATGGCCTTGCGCACCTGAGCCATCATGAATCGATAGTAGCGCTCCGGGAACCATCGCTTCATGCGCCAGGCCCAGCGGGTGTCCTTGTGGGTCAGCAGCATGAAGCGCGGCTTTTGCACGGCATCGAACACAGCATCGGCAACATTCTCAGCGCTGACGCCGGAAGCCTGCATCCAGCGCTCGACCCGTTTCTGATAGCTGCCGTCCGGCGCACGCATGGTCTCGGTCAGCCGGGTTTTGACAAAGGCCGGACAAAGAACCGACACATCGACGCCGCAATCGTCCATTTCCGCCCGAAGCATCTCCGAGAGCGCAATGACCGCGGCCTTGGCCGTGCCGTAAGCGTTGATGCCCGGTGCCGCGGCGAAACCGGCCGCCGAGGCCACGTTGATGATGTGGCCACTGCCTTGCGCGCGCATCATCGGCGCAAACGCCTTGCATCCAGCCGCGACCCCGATCAGGTCGATCTCGATCACCCAGCGCCAGTCCTCCATGGAGGTCTCCTCCAGGGTCCCCCCAACCGCGACGCCCGCATTGTTGATGAGCACGTCGAGACGACCGAAGACCGATTTGACCTCCTCGATCAGGGCGGCCCAGCCGGCATCATCGGTAATGTCCATGACGAAGCAGTGAGCCGCATCACCGATCGATTCAGACACGCCTCGAGCGCGAGCCTCATCACGGTCGGTGATCATCACTCGGTAACCCTTGGCAGCGAACTTTCGCGCCATCGCCTCACCGAGGCCAGCACCAGCGCCGGTCACGAGAACGCAGGGCCCTGGGGTATCAGATTTCGTCATCGAATGGCTTTCCTGGTGAAGGGTGTTGATTAAAAGGCGGCCTATCGAGCCGGTTTCACGTGCTCTCGGGCACGCGCACATTCCACGCACCGGGTGCAGGCGGGATCGGAAGTCAACCGCGCCTCCGTTATGTCCTCGCCACAATCCTGGCAGCGACCGAAATCACCGCTCTCGATTCGAGAGCGCGCTGATTCCAGCCGCCTCATGGCCAGAACGCGCCGCTGTTCGGACGCCTTGGCCATGGCCTGTCCCTGCAGGGCATCCATGCGACTCAGCCTGCCCTGTCGCGTTTGATCGAGCTCGACCACCTCGGTGGCCGCCCGGCTGCCCTCGGCCATGGCATCGAGCGCGGCGATCCGTCGCTTGATCAGTTCGCGAAAGTCTGTCATTCCATCGCGTCCGGGCGCAGGGGGATTCAGAGGTTCCTAGTGTACCCACTGCGCGAGCTACCATTGTCCTTTGTTTCTTAAGGCAACCCAATCATGGTCACGCGAAAACGAGCGCCGTCGAAAGAAATTTTTGGCTGGGCAATGTTCGACTTCGCCAACCAGGCCTACACCCTGTTGATCATCACCGTGGTCTTTGGTGATCTGTTCACACGGGTGATCGTCGGCGATGCACCCGACTACCGCCTCGGCAACCTGCTCTGGTCCATCGCTCTGGCTGTCAGCTATTTCCTGGTCATGCTGGCCTCACCGATTTGCGGTGCGATCATGGATCATCGTCGCTGGCGCAAGCGCTTTCTCTTCGTCAGCTACCTCGGCACGGTCATCTGCACGGCCCTGCTCTGGCTGGTCGAGCCAGGCTGGATCGTTCTGGGCATGGTCCTGATCATTCTGTCAAACGTCGCTTATGCCATCGGAGAGTCCTTCATCGCGAGCTTTCTGCCCGGGCTCGGGCCGAAGAAGGACCTGGGGTGGATCTCCGGCCTGGGCTGGAGTCTCGGCTACATCGGCGGGCTTGTCTCCACGGCCTTCGCTCTGATTTTTCTCGGCGAAGTCAGCCTGGAAAACCATGATCGGGTTCGCTGGGTCGGGCCTTTTGCCGCCGGGTTCTTCCTGATTGCTGCCCTGCCGACCTTTCTGCTGTTGAAAGAACGCGGGCGGCGCCGACCGAGGCCGAATCACCAAAGCTACGTCCGAATGGCCTGGACTCAATTACTTGGCACCTTTCATCAGCTCGGCCACTTCCATGATCTGACCCGCCTGATGGTCTCGATCTTCTTTTCCATGGCCGGCATCTATATCGTGGTCAGTTTTGCCTTCATCTATGGTGCCCAGGTGATTGGCTGGGACGAGTCCGTGCGCGTGCTGATGTTCGTGACAGTACAGATCACCGCAGCCGCTGGCGCGCTTGCTTTCGGGTTTCTGCAGTCGAGAATCGGTGCGCGCCGCACCTATCTGATGACGCTGTGGCTGTGGATCGCGGCGGTGCTGGCGATCTGGCAGACGCCGACCATTTCGACCCTGGCAAATGGGTGGCTGGGAGTCGACTGGGAGGCTCAGCACGTGTTTTTGTTTGCCGGTCTTCTGTCTGGACTTAGCCTTGGCTCGTCACAATCCGCGGGCCGAGCAATGGTCGGACTGCTCACGCCGAACGGAAAATCTGCCGAATTCTTTGGATTCTGGAATGCCGTGTCGAAGCTGGCCGCCATCTTCGGCATTCTGGGTCTGGGTCTTCTGCAATCGGTCTTCGGGCTTGAGACGGCCATCCTGTTCTGCCTCGCTCTGTACGCCATGGCGATCGTCTTTGGCCTGCAGGTTCATGAAGCGCGCGGCATGGAGGCTGCCGATCGATGGCGGCCAGCCACGGCGGAGTAAGTCATGCGCATCGTCACCCACACTTGCTCCAACACGGAAATCGTCTGCGCTCTGGGCCGGGCTGACTGGCTGGTTGGAGTCGATGATCACTCGGACTACCCGCCAGAAGTGGTTCGAGCCGTCCCCCGAATCGGTCCCGACCTGGATGTCGACGTTGATCGTGTGCAGGCCCTGAAACCTGATCTGGTCATCACCTCGCTGACCGTGCCCGGTCACGAACGCTGCCTGACTCGCCTGCAGAACGCCGGCCTGCCCTGCCTGGTGACCGAGCCCCAGACCTTGGCTGACGTGATTGAGGACATTCGTCGAATCGGGCACGTGCTGGGCGCCGATCAGGCCGCGGCCAGACTGATTGCCCGATTCGAACAGCGGCTGGACGAACAGCGGCTATCCTTCCAGGCAACCGCGCACCATCCAGTGCCCGTCCTGATCGAATGGTGGCCGAAGCCGGTGATCGTCCCGGGTCGCAAGTCCTGGGTCAATGAGATGCTCGAACTGGCCGGCGGCATCAATCCCTTTGCCGAAGTGGATCAGGAGAGCCTTGAGGTCAACACCGATCGGGTCATTGCTGCGCAGCCCGAGGCTATTGTGATGAGCTGGTGTGGCGTGTCGGAAGACAAATATCGACCGCACATCGTCACCCGTCGTGCGGGCTGGGCCGAGCTGCCGGCCATTCGGGCCGGCCGCGTCGTTCCGATCAGCGAGGCCTGGCTCGGCCGTCCTGGCCCTCGCCTGATTCAGGGCATCGAGAAGCTGGCCGAGGTGGTCAAGAACTGTCTTTAGCCCTGAGTGGAGCGCGGCTCGCCGAGGCACCCCTCGCCGCTAAGCACCTCAATCCAATGAAAAAACAAGCCGCTGAGCCTGCACCACTGGCATCTTGCAGAATCAGTTGGGGACTCTCAGCGGTTCGCCGGACTGATGGTAGGCCTGCATGGGATTGAAGTTGGCGTTGTTGGTCATCACCAGGTTCCCGTTCTCCAGTTCCCAGGCGTGATTGTAGTTTTGCGATAGCCGGACCGTGCCGGTGCTGGTCTGCCATGGCTGGACTTCACGAATGCCATCAATACTGCTCTGTTGCCCCGCACTGTTCATGTCGTTGCGGCGCTGCCAGCTCTCGAACATCATGTCCCCGATCGAGCCATCGGAACTGTTCGATGTCATCGAGCTGTCCGGTCGACCCGGTGCCGAGCGTTGAGAGCGATGCCATTGGGCAACGGCACGTGACCATTGCGGGTCCGGCTGAATGTTGTTGAGAATCACGCCAAAAGCAGGATGACTTTCTTCGAGTTTGCCGGGCGGCGTGCTGAAAACCACAATCAGCTCCGTTTGCCCGATGCGAAATCGAGAGGTGCCCATGGCGTTCTGGCTCCGCGCTTCCCTGTGGCTTGAGATCAGGATCATCACGCCATCGTTGCGGACACCGTCAGCTTCGGCGCTGAATTCGACCGCGACCCCATCGATCCATTGACGCGTATTTGGCAGGTTCAATGGCGGATTCATTCGCTGGTGCATCGCGATCAATGACTCGACTTCAGGCGGCCGTTGGATTTGAGTAATCCGAGTCTGGATCTGGTCAGAGAGTAACTGCAGGTAGGTGCGTGCCACCGATTCGGCGTCCGGCAGATCCTGGTGAATACAGGCCGCGGGGGGTTGGCCAAAGTTGTTGGCACCCCAGTTGATCGGGTCCATGAAGGCGATGCCGTAGGCCTGGTCCGCCGTGCCGGCACCCCAGATCAATCGCTGCGAACGGAAGCAGGCCTGTCTGCCCTGCGCGGTGCCCCACATCATGCCGCCTTTTGTTTCCCAGCTGGCCGGCACCAATGTGCGCATGGCCACCTGACGACCGAAGGGACCGGACTCATCCATGATCTCGACGCGCTTGAATTCGATTTGACTGGCGTCGGATTCGGACACCGAGTCGTTTCCATCTGGCCATGAAGTCGGCGTCTCCGAGGGCCGCTGATGCGCGGGCGACATCGGGATCAAATCCTGGTCCCCCTGGCCGTTGCGGACCGAGAAGCGATGAAAGACGGTCTCTCCCAGGCCAGCGACCGCAACCCCGACCTGGCCGCGGCCAATGTGGCCGTTGGCGATCGAGCCCAACTCCTGGCCGTTGATTCGATAGATCAGCTCATTCCCATTCTCGATCAGGGTCAGGGTATTGCTGCCGCCGCGAATCGCGGTGCTGCTGGTCTGGGTCATCGGCTGAAAGCCGTTCCGATCGCGTCGATACAGACTGATGGTGCCGCCGCTTTCGAGGCCAAAAATGAAGTAATCGCCGGTGCTTCGGTCCAGACCATACAGGATGCCGCCCATGCCCAAACCCTCATCGGACGCCCTGAAGGTCAGCTCGACATCGATACGACGCTGCCCCTCGTCTTCGCCGTCGGAGCCAGCGTAGTAGTAGCGAATATCGCCCTGACTGGTGTCATTGCGAAGAGCAAAACCAGCGGACTTGGCCTCCACCTGCCAGAAACCATCCGCGCCGCTGCCGGGCAGGATGCCGTCGAGCGGCCCCATGAAGTCCTGGGCGCTCATAGGGGAACAAAACAGACCGGCCAGTGCCAGAAAAGCGGCTCGCCAGCTTGTCATCACCTTGCAGTTGCGCGTCGTTGATCTCATGTGTTGTCGCCTCCAGGCGCTGCTCATGTTGCTCGAGTAGAAAGCCGACAATTCGCGGCTATTTACCCAAGACAGCGCACAAGGACGGAAGAACGGGTCAGCGATGTTCGAAGCCCTCTGTGCTCCACAAGCTCTGGCGTGCATGGACGGGGGCAGACGGAGTGCAAGGGCGGTTAATTGCTCCACGCCCAAGCTTATTCAAGCGTTTTAATTATTTGTTGTGCAATTGATTACGACGACGACCACAATCCAATGCCGGTAAACTACTTTCATGAGAGAAAACGCAAAGCAGAATCCTTCCGTAGGCCTGGTTTCCCTCGGCTGCCCCAAGGCCCTGGTGGACTCCGAACAGATCGTCTCTCGGCTGCGATCCGAGGGCTATACGCTCGTGCCGCAGTTCGAACAGGCCGACCTGGTGGTCGTCAACACCTGCGGCTTCATCGATTCGGCCAAAGCCGAGTCCCTGGAAACCATCGGTGAGGCGCTGAGCGCAAACGGCAGGGTACTGGTGACCGGCTGCATGGGCGCCAAACCCGAGGACATCACCAGCATCCACCCCAAGGTCTTGGGCATCAGTGGGCCGCACCAGGCCGATGCAGTGCTGTCCTCGGTCCACCAGCATTTGCCACGTCCGCACGACCCGCGAATGGACCTGGTGCCCCCAGGGGGCCTAAAACTGACCCCAGAGCACTACGCTTACCTGAAAATTTCAGAGGGCTGCAATCATAAGTGCAGTTTCTGCATCATCCCCGACATGCGCGGAAAATTGCGCTCTCGTCCGCTGGGAATGGTGATGCGTGAAGCAGAATCCCTGGTCGAGCGCGGCGTCAGCGAACTGCTGGTCATCTCCCAGGACACCAGTGCCTACGGCGTCGATTTGAAATACCAGACCGACTACTGGCGCGACAGGGATTACGAGACCCGCATCCACGATCTGGCCAGGGCGCTGGGTGAACTCGACGCCTGGGTGCGCCTGCACTATGTCTATCCCTATCCGCACGTGGACAAGCTGATCGGCCTGATGAATGAGGGCTGCATCCTGCCCTACCTGGACATTCCCTTTCAACACGGCAGTCAGCGCGTGCTCAAGGCCATGCGCCGCCCGGCGGCGTCAGAGAACACCCTCCAGCGCATCCAGAACTGGCGCAGGGAATGCCCCGAACTGGTGATCCGGTCAACCTTTATCGTTGGCTTCCCCGGCGAAACGGAGGAAGAGTTCGAGGAATTACTGAACTGGCTCCGCGAAGCCAAGCTCGATCGTGTCGGCGCCTTTGAATATTCACCGGTCGAGGGTGCTCGCGCCAACGCCTTGGCAGATCCCGTGCCCGAGGAGATTAAGCAAGCGCGTTGGCAGCGTTTCATGGAAGCCCAGTCGGAGATCAGCGCCCAGCGACTCGAAGGACGAATCGGCGGCACGGAGCCCGTCGTCATCGATAAGATCGAAGGTGATGTTGGAATCGCAAGAAGCTACGGCGATGCGCCGGAAATCGACGGGCAGGTCATTGTCGAGCATCCCGGTCCGGTCGAAGCCGGCGATTTCATCGATGTCGAAATCACCGGGTCAGACCAATACGATCTGTTTGCGCGCCGGATCGAGGGCGCGGGATAAGAATTGTCGGCTTCACGTCAACGGCTCGGAGGTCTCACGCACCACACCTTCAATCCGGCCAATGCGAATCGTGAACAAGTACGTTCGCTGGTTCATGGTGCGGCAATTTCGACCAGTAGTCGATCACGGTAAACACCCGCCGGCAATCGCTCATCAGCTTCAATCTGGACACGCAAATCGTGACTCGCATACCAGTTCGGCTCGTCCCGATAGAGTCCCTGAGCACGCGACAAGTTGGAGCCCTTGATCGAGTCGTAGTGAATTCGATAGTCCGACCGGGCATTCAACGGTCCCATCATGAATCCGCCGTTGGCGGACTTGAGCGACACCACATAGCCCTCCGGGTGATTACAGGTTTCGGTAATGGAACCGACCTTGAGACCATTCTGGGACTCGGTCAGACTCATCCGGACGTCGAGATCGACCACCGCAAGCTCACAGACTTCTTCGACACTGCCCCTGATCAGGATTTTACCGGAGGTCTTCCCGTGTTCGGCCGCGTAGAGCGAAGCGGCGGTTAGAACAGCTCCGAGTAGATAGAGCACTTGACAGAAAAATTTTTTCATCATTGAATCCCCTTTCTGGTTAAATCGTTTTCCGGCCTCCATCAACGGATAGATCGAGAGACCTTGCTGCAATGACCTGATCCTCGAAGTGCCCTTTCGACCCGCTTTACCTCAGCTGCGATTGCAATGCCAGGATTGCCGCTCCTGTGTCACAGCAGCCTATTCTCCTAAGATTTTGAGATGGGGCTCTCTGTTCTGACCATGACCGCAAGCGGGTCGGAGCAGGAAGAACGTCCGCAATTGGCGTTGAATAGGGCTTCCAGCGACCAGTCCATCGAGCGGAGAAGACCCCGAATGCGGGTCGATGAAATCGGTGCCAATGACGAGAACATCGTCGACCTCGAACAGTGATGGCATGAATCCGGCCGCCGAATAGAGTGAGCGCCGCGCCTTGCCTCCATCTGCCCGCTCACTCACAATGTAAATGAACTCCTCACCGAAAGAATTAAGAAGATGAAACGAATTCTGCTGGCCCTACCCCTTCTGACAGCCTCGCTCCTGACCTCTCCAAGCGCACTAACGCAGGACGCGGCAGCTGGCTGGCATGAATTCATCGATGCTCAGACTGATGCGCGATTCAACGACGTCGTCAAGTGGCGACGGCATTTTCACCAAAACCCCGAACTCTCCAACCGCGAGTTCGAAACGGCTGAATACATCGCCAATTTCCTTCGAGGGCTGGATATCGAAGTCACCACCGGCGTTGCACACACGGGAGTTGTTGGCGTAATTGTGGGCGGCAAACCCGGCCCGGTAGTTGGTCTACGGGCGGATATGGACGCTCTGCCAGTGCCCTCGCGTGTCGGCCTGGAGTTTTCGCCCGACGTCACCGGCGAGTACCTGGGTGAAGAGGTGCCTGTCTCGCACGCCTGCGGCCACGACACGCACATGGCAATGCTCATGGGCGTCGCACAGATGTTCGCGGAGCGTCGCGATGAGTTGCCTGGCACGATCAAATTCATTTTTCAGCCGGCCGAGGAAGGCGCGCCACCCGGAGAAGAAGGCGGCGGCGAGCTGATGGTGGCCGAAGGGGTACTGACTGATCCAGACGTTGAGGTGATCTTCGGTCAACACGTCGGATCTCTGATGCCGGTCGGCATGATCGGTTATCGCGCGGGCGGGATCATGGCCGCATCCGACACCTTCGTAATCACGGTCAGCGGCAAGCAGACCCATGGATCGACCCCCTGGACAGGGGTCGACCCAATCGCCGTCGCCTCACAGATCGTTGTCGGGTTGAACATGATCATTAGCCGGCAAACCGAGTTAACCAACGAAGCCGCCGTCATTTCCGTCGGAAGAATCCGCGCTGGCGTTCGCAGCAATATCATTCCGGAATCTGCAGAGCTGGTCGGCACCATTCGGACGCTGGATACAGCGATGCAGGATAAGATCCACGCCGACATCCGGCGCACGGTAGAGCACATCGCCCTAAGCTTTGGCGCGAGCGCCGAGGTAGATATCCAGCGTGGCTACCCGGTGACCTACAACGATCCTGCGCTCACCGAGAAAATGGCGCCATCGCTCGAGCGCGTCGGCGGCGAACAGGCTGTAACAATGGATGCAATTACTGGAGCCGAAGACTTCTCATTCTTTCAGAAAGAAATTCCTGGGCTCTATTTCTTTACCGGTGGCCTGCCACCGAATACCGACCCCGTCGACGCCGGGCCGCACCATACGCCGGATTTCTACATCGATGAAGATGCCATGCGCATCGGCGTCAGAGCGATGGCCAGCCTTGCGATCGACTACCTGTTGCTCCACGCCGATAACCAGAATAACCCCTGATCGTTCGCATTCTATCGGCTCGGCCCGCATGCCCGGTTTGAAACGACCAACGTCCGCATGTTTACATGATTTGCCCAGCCAACCATTGCCCTGCCAGATAGAGAACAAGAATAATGGCACCAGCGATCAGGCTTGCCAGAAGCGCGTGATCATCCCAAATTCTTCGGGCGTCATCGCCAAATTTACGCACTAACCAGGCCAAACCGTAGTACCGAATGCCGCGAGCGATCACTGCGGCAAGGACGAACAGAGGAAGAGGGTAGCCAGAAAGCCCTGCGGTGATCATCGCCACCTGGAAGGGAATCGGCACAATACCGACGAGGAGGATTGCCCCGAAACCGTAGGAGTCGAAAAACGACTTGAACGATTCATATGCCTCCTCGTAACCCATTGTCTCTATGAACCAGGTTCCGATAGAATCAAAAAGCGCCACGCCAACCCAGTAGCCAAACACTGCTGCTAACAGGCAACCCACCGTTGCTGCAGTCGCAATTGCAAAAATTCGCTCTCGATTGACCAGCATGAGCGGGATAAGTATGACTTCAATAGGAACGGGGAGAATGATCGTTTCAAGAAACGAGAACACCCCAATAAGCCATAGCAAATGATTGGAATCATTTATCCGATTGAACCAGCGCTTTGAACGTTCGCTCATTAGGGCACCTGCCGACGCACATCTCCACCAGTGGGCGTATCGATGCGGCGATAAGCGGCTTCAAGCGCGCTGTAAGTTCCAAACGCAAACAGGCCGATGGCGACCACACCGAGCAGGACGGTACCGTAAGGCTGCGAACGCAGAGCGGAAAAGGCCTGTCCCAGTCCGCCCGCCTCAGAAGGGTCCGCCTGATAGGCAGCAATCAGGAAGAATCCGCCGACAATGACCAGAACCAGTCCGCGCGTCACCAATCCAAATCGGCATATGTGTTGTGCACCTGGTTGCAGTGATTGAGGAATCTGCATATATTCCTCGAACTTCGCGCGGTACCCTTTAATGCCGTGAGCGATACCGGCCCCGATCACTACGACCCCCACAAGTCCTACCAGCCAAAGTCCGAAGGGCTGTTGCATGAGCCAAGCGGTCGCACCTTCCTGCCCGCTGCCACCACTTGAAGAGCCCCCGCCAAGGGTGAACACCAAGGAAATGGCAAAAATTCCGAGCGAGACATGGAGAGCAGCGCTGACTAGAAGTGAGGCACGGATTGCCAAACCTTTCCCATCCGTACCATGATCATCCACATCAAGCGTACCTTGGATAAATCGCCAGGCCGAGTAGCAGAATAATCCGATGCCCACCATCACCAGCAAGGCGCTGCCGAAAGGTTCACCCAACAGGGATTCCAACGCACTGCGGCTGCCGCCCGTCTGGCCACCAGATCCGAAAGCAGCAAGCGTGGCAAGTCCGCCGATGATCAGATAAACGAACCCGCGCGCAGCATATCCGGCGCGGGCCAATATTGTAATGGCCTTCGATTTTGTGTCAGTCGACATCAGTGAAAATCTCCTCGAACTATTAAGAAGTAGACGCTCATCAGCAGCATCAAATCCAACATTTAAACCGGAAAAAAGAGTGCCAAAAAAACACCCGAAGAATGTTTAATGTTGGTCAATTCAAATCGCACGCGAACAATGAAGCGCATGGAGAAAAACTACAAATCAATCACACAGCTACTCTAACGGAGATGAAATTAAAAAAAATAAACCTAGATCAAGCTACTAGAACCGTCACTCTGCTAGATTCAAGGGCAGTAGGGAGCTCCCTGGAGGTCATTGAAGCTTGATTGAGATGATTTCATGTTTCACATTACAAAGCGGCAGCGAAGGCACACATCGACATCGTCAGTTGCAAGGGAACGCTCTCAGTTGCCGTTCGACCTGATCTGCGATGCTTCGTTACGCAGGCGAGCTTCCTTCCGATGAACAAATCGAATCTCGAGCGGGCAAATTAATATGAAACGCTTTTTCCGAAAATATAAATTATCGATTACCGGCGGCGCAGTAACCGCCTGCTTTTCAGGCGCTGGTGCCTTGCTGATCGGCAATTTAAGCGGCTATGAGGCCAAGCAGCTCCTCAGTTCCTCGCTGTCCGGATTCAATATGCTTTGCAACACTGCCATCCTGGCTTCTTCGACAATTCTTGCGCTACTCCTCACATTGATCAGTGTCAGTGCGAGCGTCGACTCTGAATTCCGAAAATCGCATTACGAAGGACTTTTGAGTATTGCCAAGCTCGACACGATTCTTTTCATTCTGACGCTGATAATATTCCAGTTTTTCAAGCTACCGATTATGGAAACAGACCAAGTGCCAAGTCACTGGTTTATTGCAATCTATTGGGGTGTACTGATCTGCTCATCCTTGATTAGCGGACTGATGGTTGCAGTAATCCTCATGTTATACAAAACGGTATCCAACATCATCGGTTTCGTTGGTTTTGGCGAAGAACATCTCCTTCGGGGCACGGAGCAAGACACTTCGATGTGATCGTCATTTAGGGCGCCTCGCTCCTAGAAATGAAAACCACTGAATCAACCCGCGTCTGAAACTTCCTTGGCGCCACCCTACAGATCATGTGCATCGCTTCGATCATCTTTCTCACTCCCCAACGGTATTGACGTTCTGTCCTCTTAATGCCCGACTGCGTTGGAATGCACGGATGAGCGACCAGCTGAACAAGGCCCAAGCGGCTCCTATTATCCATCCAGCAAGGACATCGCTCGGCCAATGGACCCCCACGTGAAGTCGGCTTAAGCCAACGATGACGCTGAGAATAAGCGCTACGACCAAGGGGTAAAACGCCTGCCTTCTATTATCGGCCATTTCTGCTGCCATAATACCGATCGTGAGATAGGTCACGGCGGCAAGCATCGAATGCCCGCTGGGGAAGCTTGAAGTTACCGTATGCGACAGATGCGGTACGAGCTCCGGGCGCGGGCGGTCAAACAACTCTTTAAGAAACAGACTGAAAATCACACCTGTGACGACACTGACGGCAATAATTACCGCATCTTGCCAGCGGCGGTGGACGGCTAGGAACCCAAAGACCGCGATCGTAAATAAAATAAGGATGGTGTTGCCGCCGAGCGCTGTTGCGTCCCGGCCCATCTCCTCTGCCCACCGCGGCCCAGCAGGGGTTCCGTCGCTTTCATGAAATGCCATAAAAACACTCTGGTCTATGGCTTGAGTATTTCCCCGCTCGACCTGCACAGCCAAAACAACAAAACAGAGGATTAACAATCCGACCAGGGTCAAAGCCCAAACCAGTTGCGTCGTATCCGGCCGAAATCGATCTTCGAGGGGCCCCTTGAAGGGACGAACAGACCGGACAGGGGGATCAAGTAAATTTTTCATAGGCGCTAAATTTCTCCTTCGTCATATGGAGCAATTCGAAGTCATTACTACAAGTATCATTTTCGAACAAGGCGACGTCTTTTTATCTATTCGCCTAAAACTAGTCTCATCAAGCGGCGGGGAAAAAGTGGCTACTAGCGGTCACTCTCGGGTCCGCGCTCAGGCAAGACAGGCCCCGCAGGTCTCAACGTGAAGACCGTTAATTCCGGACGGCAATGAAAGCGGGCCGGAATCATGGAGAAACCGATTCCGCGGTTGATATAAATACGGTTGCCCGCATTTCCGATCCCCTGCTCTCCCCAACCATCCGCGATGACTTCTCGCTGCCTCGCAATATCAAGCCAGCTCGAGGACCTAGTGTATGGAACTCGAAGCTGACCCCCATGGGTGTGTGCGCTCAATGTCAGCGAGGCAGAATGTGGTGGGAGGTCGCGGAAGGCGATCGGATTGTGCATGAGAACAATGCGCGGTTCATCTGCACTCAATTCACCAAACGCGCTATCTGGGTTACTCTGCCCCGCCCATGTCGACCCCACTCCAACAACGGTCAAAGGAGCGCCTCCGGCGCGAGGAACCATTCTGCGTGCATCATTCTCCAGCACTACAATGCCCAGATTGGACAGACGAGTTTTCAATTCCTCCGCAATGTCAAGCTCCATCGCGCTATCGGCTTTCATCATCGAATAATCATGGTTACCGAAAACCGCATAGGTCGGTAGCTTGGCTTCGGCCAATGGTCGGACGAGGTCGATCACTCGGTCAATGCGGTCGCTACTCTTCCCATAAATAAAATCGCCGGCGATTAGAACTGCTGCTGGGTCGAGCTCGACTGCTTTCTGCACGGCCTTCTTGACCATGCCATCGTTATCAAGCCACATACCCACCTGAAAATCAGCGAGTAGAACAACGTGTTCTCCGTCCCAGGACTCGGGCAGATTTCTGACCTCAGCTTGCTCGTAGCGGACATCGAGCAGGAAGCGGGGCTCGACTACGACGCCCCAAAGCGTTAACACCAACAAGCCAAGGGGGAACACAGCGAAGATGGAACAGCCCATCGTTCCAAACCATTTTGACTTAGTCTGAGCTCGTCGATGATTAATATCGCCACCTCGTTCAGATGTCACAAAATGAAACTCTAAGTTTGCATAAATGTTAAAGATTTTGCAATGACAGGTTGTTAATCCATATCAACGAAAGGGTTGGAAACCTCTTTTTCGAAGGATGTGCTTTCCTGCCTTCTTTACTTTTCTCGACGAAACATTCGATGTGATAGCCAATGCTCCCTGTCAATTCGGCCCACGAATGCGCACATCACCGCGCAGAAGGCCCTCATTTCTGCTTAAACTGTGAGAATTTATCTAGGTTAAGACGAATGCAAAAAGAAGCTGGTACCGTTTACATCAACTTCAGCGCATTTTCGCTTTCCCTAGCAGCGCTGTAACTCGAGACTTATCAAACGCTCTATGAAGGAGACTCTATGAGACGCAGAACCCAACTATCGACCGCCATTTCGGCAATTATCGCCGTGGCATTTTCAACTTCCTCCGTTGCTCAGGATCACGACTCAGATGTCCTTGAGCGCTATTCGGACGGGACCTCCTTGTCCATGAGTGGCACGATCGCTGAGGTCCGCGAGGATGAGTTCGACATGAACAGTGGCTCAGGAATGGTGACGGTTGAAATCGATGATGCAGATCGCGACGCTCAAGCTTACGGTCTCGAGCAAGGTGACAAAGTAACCGTGACCGGAAGCGTTGATGACGATTTCTTCGAAGGCCGTGAGATTGAGGCTGACGCTTTGTATGTTGAAAAGCTTGACGTCACCTTTACGATGCTCGACGACACCGATCCCGCTTGGGCAATCTTTTCCGGTTGGGACGATTCAAATCGTGCCACGCTCAGCGGAAAAATCACCGGCATTGACGACGATGAATTCACTCTGTCGACCGGCAGCATGACGATCAACGTCGAAACCGACGAACTTGATGACAATCCCCTGGATGATGAAGGCTATCTCCAACTGCAGGTCGGAGATCGCGTTAGGGTCCGCGGCGATTTGGAAGACGGGTGGTTTGATGACAAAGAGCTTGAAGCCACGAACATCAATATAATCCGCTGAGTCCTCATCATTTCTAGAAAATGGAAAGGTTGGGCAGGCTTGCCCAACCTTTTTTTTGTCTGGAATCGCTGCCCGACCTAATCTCGCGATAAGTGCCTTTTAGTTTACTAAACTGAAAAGCTTTCTAGTCGGCAGGAAGCCAGTCTTCACAACAAATAGAATTCTAGACTTTCAAGCCGGTTGGCTGGCGACAATTTCGGAGGTGCCTGAAAATGTTTTTTGAATCCCCCCAAATCGACATCGTATTTCGAGCCCTCGCCCTTTCGACAGCCGGTTTACTTTGGATCATTGGGTTGGTTCGGTTGATTGGTCTGCGCTCGTTCTCAAAAATGACCAGCTTTGATTTTGTCATGACCATTTCAATGGGCTCACTGCTTGCAAGCGCGGCACAGGCGGAACAATGGGCGTCGTTCTCCCAGACGATGCTATCAATGGCTACCCTGTTCACGCTGCAATACCTTCTTTCACGATTTCGTTTGAACTCCAGGCCCGTCAGTCGGATGATTTCTAACGAGCCCGTTCTATTGATGCGAAATGGCAAGATTCTGGAAGAAACCCTCAAATCGACCCGAGTCAGCCGAACTGATTTGATTGCAAAGTTGCGCGAGGCAAACGTGACTTCTTTAGAAACGGTTGGAGCTGCTGTCCTCGAAACGACTGGTGATGTGTCAGTGATCCACGGTGAAGCGTTCGACGAGCGATTGTTGGAGGGCGTCAATCTGAGGAGACTAAAGTGCTAGAGACTGTAAAACCAGTGGCGGAATGGTGCGCTGGCGCCATAAAGCTTATTGGCGTGTTCATTGCCGTCAGCGTTCGAATCGATCACCAATGCATAGCGGACCGAGATGGTACGCTCAACGATCTTCCTTTAGGCCCTACCCGCTTTGATTAAACTCGATCAGGTCGCCAAAAGCTACGAACACCGATACGATGCGCTCGCTCCCCTATCTCTGGAGATTCCAACGGGCGAGGTTTTGGTGCTTTTGGGATCGTCGGGCTCGGGCAAAAGCACGTTGCTTAAGTTGATCAATCGCTTGCTCGAGCCCGATGAGGGTGAGGTCAGGCTTCAGGGGCGGCTTGTACAGGACTATGATGCGGTGACCCTGCGCCGCAGCATCGGCTACGTGTTTCAAGGGATCGGGTTGCTGCCCCATCTGAACGTGCTTGACAATGTGTTGACGGTGCCTCGTTTGCGTGGCGATGAGGAGAAACCTGCGCGAGGTAAAGCCCTTGACTGGCTTGCTAGGGTCCAGCTGGATCCTGATCGCTACTCGAATCGTTTCCCGGACGAGTTGTCCGGCGGCCAGAAACAGCGCGTCGGCGTGGCGCGTGCGCTGGCCACTGGGGCCAACCTGCTGCTGATGGACGAGCCTTTTGGTGCCCTGGATGCCATTACCCGCGATGAACTTCAGTCAATGCTCTTGCAGCTTCAACAGGAATTGGAGAAAACTGTGGTGTTCGTGACCCATGACCTGTTCGAGGCCGTTCGTCTGGCCGACCGCATCGTGGTGCTGCACGAGGGCCGGATCGAGCAAATCGGAACGGCCCCGGAACTGATCAACCGACCTGCAACATCGTTTGTCGAGCAGTTATTCAGCAAGCCATTGCAGGCACTTGATGAACTGCGCGGACGTTGATGCGCAATGGGTAGTGCACGAAACATATTAGCCGAGCGCGGGCCGGAATTAATCGAAAAGCTATTGCAGCACCTATTCCTGACTGGGGTCTCAACGGCCATCGCTGTGATAATCGGGCTGATCATTGGCGTTTTGCTGAGCCGGCGACCGAGGATACAGGGCCCAGTGATGGCCATCATCAACGCCCTGCAGACCATTCCAAGCCTGGCCATGCTTGCCATCCTGCTGCCCCTATTCGGAATCGGCACCCTGCCTGCGTTGATCGCGCTAATCTTGTACGGACTGCTTCCGATCGTTCGAAACACACTGACAGGCATCGACGGGCTGCCTTCAGAGCTGCTGGAGGCCTGTGAAGCGCTCGGCTTCACCAACCGGCAGCGTCTACTTCAGGTCGAGCTCCCGCTTGCCCTACCGACAATCATGGCGGGCGTGCGCACCGCGGCGGTGATCAGCGTAGGGGTTGCCACCCTGGCGGCATTCATCGGTGCCGGCGGCCTGGGGGACTTCATCGTCCGCGGGCTGGCGGTCAATAGCAATTCACTCGTGCTGCTCGGCGCGGTACCGGCCGCCATGCTGGCCCTGACGTTGGATCGCCTGCTCCACCTTGTTGAACGTCGACTTATCAAACGCAGGCGCTCCGCATCGCAAGGCGGGAAGAACTCATCCAGTCCCCGCCGAGCTGCGGCTCTCATGGCCGCTTTATTGACTCTGGTCATGATCGCGAGCCTACTGACCTGGCAGATGAGCTCCGATCCACGCTCGACGATTCGCGTGGCAAGCAAGAATTTTACCGAGCAGTACATTCTAGCCGAGCTGATGGCCCAGATGCTCGAAAGGCACACCGATCTCGTTGTTGAACGCAAGCTCAGCCTGGGCAGCGTGCACGTCGTCCACAATGCCCTCCTCAACAACGAGGTCGACCTATACCCCGAATACACAGGAACGGCCTGGCGAGCCATTCTTGGACAGCAGCAAACGTTGGATTCGGCGACAACCTTCGAACGGGTTCGCCAATCCTACCGCGATCGATTCGCGCTCAACTGGCTGGCACCGTTTGGTTATGAAAATACCTATGCCATTTTGGTGACCGCCGAGCTCGCCCGGAAGCACAGCCTTGAAAACGCAAGCGACCTGGCCTCGATCTCGCCAGAACTGGTGATGGGTTTTCCGGCTGAGTTCTACGAGCGTTCCGATGGCTTCCCCGCACTTCGCAACGCCTACGGCCTGGACTTCGCCGATACCGCCGAAATGGATCTCGGCCTGCTATATCGAGCACTTCGCGAGGGCCGAATCGACGTGGCCGCTGGCAACTCCACCGACGGCCGTATCGCCGCCTTCAACCTGGTCATGCTCAAGGACGATCGCGGCTTCTTTCCGCCTTATGACGCGGCAATGGTTTTTCGCGAGGCGCTGACTGAAACCCACCCAGAGGCCATCGAGGCCTTGCGCGAGCTTACCGGTCGCATCGATACCGATGCAATCCGGGAAATGAATCGTCGCGTCGATCAGCAGCAACAATCGGCAGCCTCGGTGGCGGCAGATTTTCTGCGCCAAGAAGGCTTGCTGGAAATCAAGATATCCCCGCCCTAACCGCCCCGAAACAATCTTGAAATCGAAGCTACGGCAAGCCAATCAATTAAGCGATCAGAGTGCAGCTCGGCGCACAGCACGCTGCGGGAGTCAAAGCGCTTTCCAGCAAATTCAATTCATCGAGAGTCGCGATAATGTCCATCAACTGCCTCACCTCCACCGTGCTGGAATCGGCCCACTCGGTCAAATTGAACCATTCGGTCGCCTGTTCCAGCGCTAGCTCGTAACGTGAGGCAAGCGCGTCCACGATGCCCTCCCTTGCCTTAAAGTCCGCATTAACCTCATTAATGACGCGAAGCAGTGCGGCGACCGCCTCCTGCGATTCTTTCAGCACACGGTTGCTGGCGGCAATCGCGAAAGCCGGCCAGGGCGTGGGGCACTCCCCCACTCGCCGCATCAGTCCTCGATCGACGTAGGGCTGAGTTGAAAAGCGCTCCCAGAGAAACCCCTCGGCATCTCCTTGCTTGAGGCTTGTGGTTGCACCGCTCAGATCCCCGACTTCCACAAAGCGCAGGTCCTCGCTCGGCGTCCACCCGTTCTGATGAGCATTAACGAACGCCATCAGATGCGAGCCGGACCCGTAGCGACTGATCGCAAAGCGCTTCCCCTTCAGAGAATCGACGGAACGGATTTTACTTGCGGCTGGCACATGAATCCCCCAGATCAACGGCGAGCGCACGTACCACTGCAGGATCTGCATCGGCACACCGCGAGCGATTGCCGCGACCGCGCCTTCGCTCAAGGGGAGCGCCAGGTCTAGCTTGCCCTCCGCAAGCCCGCACGTCATTTCACCCGTACCGCCGGGGCAATCTGACCAGCGCAGGTCGATTCCGGCCTCCCTAAACCTCCCCTCTTCCATGGCCAGGTGCCAGGGCAAATTGAAGTGCTCGGGAACACCTCCGATGTTGAGAACAGTTGTCGTTGGCATGGCGCTAGTGTACCCCGCCGAGAATCGCAAATCCTGCGGCCAGCCCCAGCACACTCAGCGGGGCGCAGGCCTCGATGCAATCAGGTCCGCCACTGTCGAGTCGATCCGATCCCGCTGCATATCTTGGTCAATCAACTTGGAGGCTGTCCAAAAAGTCGGACAATTTGCGCTCGTTGGACAGATCGCCGTAGAGCACCTCGAGGCTCTGTCCGTCGTTGCGCAGCAACGCTGGCGTCGCGAATACTGAATAGGTCACCGTATGCTCCGGACTCTGTAGCAAATCGATTTCCAGCGGCTCGATTGACTCCAGGCCGCAGGACTGCAGGGCTGAATCGAGGTTCCGGCGAGCCCGGCGAGATCGAGGTGCATTGCCAGTGACGAACAGAATGAGTTTCGGAATGGGCTTTTCGCTCGTTTCGCTTGTGCTGTTCATTCGCCTTGATCTCCTTCTTTCCCTTGGCTTGCCGGATCTCGCTGGGCCCTTATACTGTCGGTGTAGTCACGATGGACCTGCTTGGACTCATCGAACAATGCACTTTCGAGTCTGAGTTCGTTCGATAGGCGTTCTGACTCGTTCCGCGCCTGCTCCAAACGTCGCTCCAGCTCATGGAGCCGATTTTGGTGCTCCAACCTCAGACTTCGGGCCTGCGCTCTTTCCACCATCTCCTTTTGCAGCCGGGCTGTGCCCATCAGCACATCAGTTCCATACTCATAGACGTCAGCCAGGTCGATGCCGCTGCTGGAAAGGACAAGCTCGCGCTCCTGATTGGAATGGGCTGTGCCCCGGGACTTGACAATCGAAAGGGAGCGATTTCGTTCACCGCCGCGCACGTTGTAATCCAGGACAATCCACGTGTCTGCAATGGTCGATACGTCAGATGAGGTGGATTCATCTTCGATATCGCCGTCTGCAGTCAAGGCCGTAAGAATTGTCGTGACGCCTAGGCTACGCGCGTGATCAAGAATACGTGCGACTGCCGATCGCGCGCTCTCACCACCATCCGCTTTTAGCAAAGCCGAAACCGGATCGATGATCAGCAGTTGCGGTTCAAATTCTCTAATTTGTTGTTGCAGAAAAAAAACGTGCTCGGCGATCAATTTCGTGTGCGCCGACAACGCATGGAAGCGAACCCGGTGCGCATCGATATGAGGCTGCAACTTGACACCCACCGAGGTCAAATTGCGCACGAAAGGCGCCTCCACTTCATCAAAGCTCACGTAAAGTACGCGCTCGCCGCGCTTGGCTGCCGCCTCTGCAAAACTAGCCGAAAGCGTGCTCTTGGCGGTACCGGGCCGACCGGAGATCAGGGTGCTCGAGCCGCGGTAAGGGCCACCATCGAGCAGCTTGTCCAGGCGCTCGTTTCCGCAACTTACGCGTTCCTTGCTCGCGCTTGCCGGTGCGTTCTGGTCCACAATTTCGTAAGGGAGCTGAATCCCATCGTCATCGATAACGAGCGGCACCTGGTCCGGCTCGTGACCGGAGCCACGGTACTTTGCGACTCTCAGATAGCGGTGAAGGCGACGATCAATGGTGGTTGTCGTAAGCATCAGGGTGGTCGACAGCATGTATTCGACGCCCTGAAGATGTCGTGGAGAGACGCTGTCGCTCTCAGCTTTCCCACTAAGTAACAGGGTCCATCCATACTCTTCGCAATGTTCGTTGATCTGCCGTATCTGATCGAGCGCTAATGTATGGTCAGGCTGGTGCTGAAGTAGCTGATCAATGCCGTCGATCACGATCCATGGTTGGTCAAGTTGATCAACTCGAGCCTGGATCCCCGCCAACAGCGCATCGATATCGAACGTGCCAACGCCCTCGGCGCCAACGGGCAAGCGGGCATCGATCGTAAACCAGGCCTTCGATTGATTCAGTGCCTGGCCCCAACGAAAAGAGTCGACGTTGCGCCGCACCTGATTCGGCGATTCTTCAAAGGAAACGAACACCCCGCCATAGCCCTCGGAGATCGCATTAGCGAGGATCTGAAGTGTAAGTACGGTCTTGCCGGCCCCCGTATGGCCGACAATTAGAGAGGCTTGCGAGCTTGGTAGCCCTCCGTGCGTAAGCTGGTCCAGGCCGGAAATTCCCGTGGACCTTTTTTTCAACTTCCATTTTTCTTCAGTCATTAAAGTCCCATACTCAAACGTCTTCGTGAATCAATGGCTACTTGCTTGATTTTCCATTGCAAGGTCCTGTCTAAAGGGCAAAGCAGTGCGTTTTTCGAGGAGCCAACGAAAATCTTCGCTTTCGAGCGGCATGCTGTAGAAAAACCCCTGCGCAGTCGTGCAGCCGATGTCACGAAGGGCTTCTGCAGTCTCTCGCGATTCAATGCCCTCAGCGACGACAATGGCATTGAGCGCAGTGGCCATCTTGACCACCGATTGGACCACGCTCCGGCTGAATTCGTCCGTGAGGACACGGCTTACAAAGGCCCGGTCGATCTTGACTTCGTCGAAGGGATAATCCTGGAGATACTGCAGCGATGAGTATCCCGTCCCGAAATCGTCGAGGGAAAGACGCACACCCATGCCATGTAATTCACGAATCTCGGCCTGCAGTGAGCCCGAATGACGCGCAAACACGCTTTCTGTAATTTCGAGCGCCAACGCAGCTGGAGAAAGGTCGAAGTCTTGCAACGCTTGACGAACCTTGACGGCGAAGCCACCCTTACGCAACTGATAAACGGAAACGTTAACCGAGATCCGAACGATGTCGAGACCAGCGTCGCACCAGTCACGCAGCTGCCGACACGCGGCGCGCAGTACCCAGTCACCAATCGGCCCGATCAGCTGGCTTTTCTCCGCGATTGGAATAAATAAAGCGGGGGGCTGCAAGCCGCGTTCGGGGTGTCGCCAGCGAACCAGGGCCTCGGCGGAGAGCATTCTCCCGGAAGCAATATCGACCTTCGGCTGAAAGTGCAGTTCAAGTTCGTCCGCTGCAATTGCATGACGAAGTTCGCGGGTCATCTCGATCCGCTTCCAGTTTCGCTCACCCAGCACTTCCGAATAACCAGTCCAGTCCGACTGGTTGCTGGCTTCTTCATGATTCTGAAAGCGCGCAAGCTCAGCTTCGCGAACAAGCTCGTCGGCAGTGCGAGGCTTAGCTCCAAGTTCCGTATACCCGATGCGAACCTCAATTTCGATGCGTGCGCCGCTCAATAGGTACGGTTCCTCAAGTCGATCCTTGAACGCTCGCAGGACGGCTTCCGCACTGTCGCCCTGGCCAGAAGCCAGATAAACGAAAAATTCATCGCCTCCGGCACGGCCCGCCAGGCCGCCCTTTCCGGCCTGCGACGCCAGGCGCGTGGACAGCTCGATGATCAATTGATCGCCGATGTCGTAGCCATGGGCTTCGTTGATGTCGCGCTGCCCTTTGATATCGAGCATCGCGATGAGGCCGTCTGGCTGTTCAACCGCATCCAGCATCGTTGCCAACTGGCGGACAAAACCATTGCGCGAATACAACTCCGTCATTGGGTCGACGTAGGCAATTTTCTCGAGTCGTTGCTCTGCACGCTTGCGTGCGCTGACGTCCACGTGCATTGCAACTGCCCCGCCCTTCCCCGTGCCTCGCGAATTCAATCGCGTAAACGTCGCTCGAAACCAGGCGTCACCGTCCGGCGAGTGACATGGATACTCCTGCGTAAAATTCTCTCGATCGCCTGCGAGCACCTCACGGAGTCCGGCGGCAATGATATCGGCGTAATGCTTTGCTTCACCAGCTGTTTCATGACAGACGGTGAGATAATTCATACCAATGCCAAAATTCGGATCAGGATTTCGATGCTCTCGACCGTAGTCCCGCCACTGATCATTGACATCGACGATGTCGCCTTCATCGTTAAGCACCGCGATATGAGCAGGAAGCGAGTCGATCAGCGCCCTACTCATGTGAAGTGACGAATTCAGCTGTTCATTCAAATCTCGCAAGGCGGCTTCTGCGGCACGGAACTCGGTAATATCGGTAATGACGGCGCCAATGCGCAGCCTCTCATCCGTCGCGACAGCAATAGGATAGTAACGAACAAACAGGGTGCGCGAACCTAAATCGGAATAATTGAGCACGGTTTCGAAACGCTGAGTTTCGCCGCCAAGACAACGATCCATTCGGTGCTTGATATCGTTTGAAAAACGCTCGTCACCGACGATTTCTCGGATCGAAACACCCCTCAAGTCATCTTTAATTCGCTGATGTCGTTCGAGATAGGCCTGATTGCACCACTGATATTGGTAGCGATCATCGAGAATGCAACACAGGTCCTCGCTGCCCTCCACCAGGTCGCGGAATTGTCTAGCCTCGGCTTCCTTGCAGCGCTGGTCGGTGAGGTCCCGCAAAACGCCGTACGTGTAGTCCAAAGAGTTGTCCGATTGGTAATGGATACGGGCACGAACCTCGATCCAACGAAGCGTGCCATCAGGCCGAATGATCCTGTATTCTGCTTCGAAGTCGCCTCCCTTGTTCAGCCAGCGCCTGCGCTTTTGCAGCATCCAGCCACGGTCTTCCGGGTGAACCATCTCCACGAAGTTCTCGAGGGAATCGCCAAGCGCTTCTCGCTCCACACCGAAAATGCTTAAAGCCTGATCGCTCCATTCGATGCGGCCGCTCGGATAGTTGACCTTCCAACGGCCGATCGCGCCAATGCGCTGGGCGATTTCCAGCTGGAATAAGGCTTCTTCCAGATCGTCCTGGCGCTTCTGAAGGTCAATGTCAGCCTGATCTCTCATGGGGCGTCCGAGACCAGAGACTGTGCTGAGGAACAGCGCTGATCAAGGGCGGACACCGCTGGACGGGCAGAAAAATCTCTGGGATGACCTCTCGCGGAGTTGACAGAGCGTGAGTGTAGCGGTAGAGAAAACCTCCGACAGACTTGATAGAACGCCAGCGAAAGAAGCGACCGAAACAAAACAACCGGAACCATTGAAATACCTTGAAAGTTCCTCAAATCAGCCACCCGAAGGCAGGCCAACCACCGTGCCATCGCGCCGGGTACCAAGTTTGTTTTCGAGAGCATCAAGCACGCCCCCCAATACCTTACCAATTACTCTGATAATACTATATTCGCCGAAAGCGTGCTCCGACGCAGCAAAAAAGGGGTCCGCTGTCATTTTATCGCAATTGATACAGTGACTATTCCAAAAAAAAAATAGTCAAAATATCGGCGCTTGATCGGGGGGATAGGTGGGTTCAGGTCCGTGGCCATCGGCCTGCTGACTCGGCCGATGAACCTGGGCCGTTCGAGGTGGTCAGCGCGTGAGGGTGTTGATAGCTCGCAGACGGCAAGGCTGGGGAGGTCAATCTCTCACGTTCCTCTTTCGGCATTATTTGTCAACGGAAACGATGGCTGAACGCGGGTCAAATACACGAGCACAGCACCAGTCAATGGCGCCACGTCGTGTAAAAGACTTCGCCTAAAAAACAAAGGCCGGCGAAATGCCGGCCCGAATAACGCCCTGGATGGTGCTTTGGCGGTGCAGTCATTTCTCGAGCATTTCTCCTTCGACTTCTTTTCGACCCGCAAACTTGGTCGCCAGCTCTTTGGCTCGGTCCTTTTCTATGACCTCTTGAGAAATCGAGAATACGTCGTTTTCCTCCTCAGTCATGTGGTGCTCGAGATTCTCTTTGAACTTCTTGAAGGTTATAAGCCATCCAGGGCTAGACATATCGGAGGTTTTGAGTTCCTCGAGAAGATCACTTGCCTCCTTATGCTCAGTCACGCTGTGTCGCGTCTGAGGTTGACCTTTGACCGACTCGATCAGCTCGGAATACAGGGTCTGTTCTTCCGCCGCAGCGTGGGCTTCAACGTCAAGCAAGAGACGCTTGAACAGTTCCCTTCGCTCCTCACTATCGCCCTCCGTCTGAATAATGCGAGCCATTAAATCGCGATGATGATCGTGGTCTCGTTTGAGTGCGTCATAGATGTTCATGGGGAACTACTCCGTGATGGGAATGAGTGGTGACCGAATTCGACACTTTTCAAAAATTCGCATGCTTGAGCTGTTAGAAAAATCAAATTGGACGGGATTTAACGACGAGCAATGATCCATACTGCATGGATAATTCCGGGTATGTAGCCCAATAAAGTCAATAGGATGTTGATCCAGAATTGAGCGCCGATACCAACCTGAAGAAAAACACCAAGCGGCGGCAGCAAAATAGAAAGAATGATTCGAACAATGTCCATAGTCAAGCACCTCTTTTCAGATGACTCCGCATTGTCACTAAAACAGCTCGATATGGCATTGATGCAAGTTAAGGGGTCCGACCTCAAGCGCCAAGCCGCCCCCAGAGGCCGGACTTCCAGGGAAAATCCACGCGACCGGGAGAATTTCCTTTCCGTCATACAAGCTGACGAAAGCGCCGGCGGGGTTCAGCCTCTGAATCTGCGGTTCTCCAGCACGCGCGGCGTCAGTCGGATAGGCTAGGAGCTCATTTGAGCGCTTCTATATAATTCCACGACACCAATCAATTATTGATCAGGATTCCATGCCGACAATCGCACAACAGCTCAAGACCCGCATCGATGGCCAGCTTGACGAGCTCCCGGTTTTGGAGGAGCTCAGCGATACGCAATACCACTCCGCACACGAACGATTCGAGGGTGCCAGCAATCAGCGGGCGCTCATCGTGGAGTGGATGCAGGATTTTGTCAAACAGATCCAATTTTCGGGTGATCGTCCGACACGATTACTCAGCGTTGGCTGCGGAGGCGGAGTCATGGATCAGCGGATCACCAGCGTGTTTACCGATTATGTGGACGCTTTGTCCATTGTGGGAGTCGACCCGAACCCCGAACACACGGAAGCGTTCAGAAAGCAGTTCGAAAAGAAATCAATCGAGGTGGATGCGCACACCGGCATGTTCGAAGACTTCGATGATCCACGACCCTACGATGTTATTCATTTCGTGCACTGCCTGTACTACTTCGAGCACATCGAGCCCGAATTGCGCAAGGCAATGACCATGCTGGCACCCGGCGGCGCACTCGTGATATTGCAGGCACCCAACGAGGCCCTGAATCATCTCGCGGATCGAGTGTGGAAGAAGCAGTTCAATCAATCTGCCTGGTTCAGCGACGATGTCATTCAAGTGTTTAACCATTTGCAAGTGGACTACAACTGCCAGAGGCTCGACGCCGAGGTCGAAGTCACCGAATGCTTCGAGGCCAATAGCGAAGTCGGTTTTGCCATTCTCGATTTCATTGTCCAGGCGAACACTCGCAACTTCAGTCAGCCGCTCCAGAATTCGGTCCGCGAAAGCCTTCGGTCCATCTGCCGCAGTGACGGCAATCGTTTGTTTTGTCAGCACCCCGTTGACGTCATCATCGCTCAGCACTGAGGAAAACGTCGCTTTTAGAGCAGGGCAGCATGCCCATGATGAGGCACAGCGGTCCTCGCATCGATTGACTATCGCTGCGGAAGGATGCCGTCGATGGACGGCCGCTGGAATTCGAACCACGACGCGTTTATACTGCGATAAGTCCGCGGATTTGATACCCCCTATGGCCGTTCTTCGTCCTCGCTGCGCTCTTGCGCTCACCGCTTTTCTGCTTCTGACTGGCTCCGCACAAACCGATACTGAATTGCGCGATCGCTTTATCACTGCTGGACAGGAAATGGGGGAACAGATGCTCGAAGTGATACGGCGTTGCGCGCCGGATGTGGACACCAGTTCCGTCGACTTCGACTACAGCCCGAAAATGATCGAGGCCGTCAGCTGTCTTATCGATCGCCATATCGATCGCTTCGGCCGCGCTGAGACGGTGACCCTGGTCGAGCAGGCCGAAGCAATGAGCGAGCGATCATTCTCTTCCATGCAGGAAATGGCAACGATGCAGGAGGACTACCCACAGCTTTCCACACCCGCGATGGGTGAACTCAACCAGGCTTGCGGAATGGTCGAGGCCTCTCAAGAGTCTTCAATGGCTCGGCTAATGCAGAACAATATGTCCGAATTGATGGCTTGCTTTTCGCAATAAGCCTCATGGCTGGAGAACCCTGCCTGCCGTCCTCTTCAAAAAATTTCCAAGGGCGTTCGCATCAAAGGATGAGTGGCGGGTAAATTTAAATTCATGCTCTGGGTGAAGTTCACGATCCAGCCAGATCCCCTCCCCGACCGCCTCAGGGTACTCGTCAACCAGCCAGTGAATCGTGTCGGCCCCTTGTGCGGGATTTCTGAGGATGGTCTTGAGCGCACTTCGAAACACAGGTAGCGCGTTTTTGACGCCTTCAGTATCCACCCAGCCCGGATGCATCACGTGGGCAATCGGCCCTCCCTGCCACCGTTGATTCCAGTGATGAGTCAGCTCGACCTGGGCGCGCTTGTGCATCGCATAGGCGACCATACCATCGTAGTCATCCGGGCGGCGACAGTCCATCGGCTCGAGCTTCAGGGCGCTGCCGTACATGCCGCCCGACGAAACCTCGATCACCAAGCCATCGCAGGCCAGTCTTTTTTCGGCAAGAAGGGATTCGGTGAGCACCCAGTGCCCAAGGAGATTGGTCGCAAAGGAGCGCTCGAAATCTTCACTCGTGGTCTCGAATTTGTTGAGCAAGACGCCGACGCTGTTGACTAGCACGTCGATCGAGCGCTCGGAAATCGCCTCGTGGTTCGGCAAATTTGCGACATCGACCAATTCAGACAAGTCGGCGCGAAGGGGGATAAGCCGACCGTCATCGTTGGCGTCAGCACAAAGCGCTTCCAGTTTGGTGGTGCTTCGTCCAACGGCGATGACTGTCGCGCCGCAGGAGACTGCTGTAAGTGCAACGCTGCGCGCTATGCCACCGGTGGCACCGGTGACGAGCCAAGTCTGCCCGGAGTAATCTGGATTGAAATCAGGCCAGTTCCTGGCTCGTCGCCGATAAGCTATTGCGCTGAATGAGCGTAGAAAACGAGCGTAAAACAGCAGACTGCCCAGCGTGCGGATCACGCCGTCGCCCCACCACCCTCGGGTCGTAGTGCCTCGCTCAACTGACGAACATCATAACCGGTCGGTGCTTCGTGAATACGCAGGCCGAAATGACCCACGATCGAATAGACATGATCAAAGATGTCGGACTGGATGTTCTCATAGGGAACCCAGCTGGTCTCGCCAGCAAAGGCGTAGAGCTGGATCGGAATGCCGTTGGGGCTGGGATCAAGCTGGCGCACCATGCAGGTGAGATCATGATTGATGTCATCGCGATCGCGAAGATAGGCGGTCAGATAGGCCCGGAAAAGCCCGAGATTGGTCAGGCGGCGGGCATTAACCGGCGCATCCGAGTCGACACCCCGGGCCTTATTCGCCTCATTGATTTCGGCCAGCCGGGTGTCGATATGCTCCGATAGCAGTCGGATGCCCTTGAACCGCTCCAGGTCGGCCTTGCTGACGAATGCCACGCTGTCAGCTTCGATGTAGAGCGCCCGCTTGAGCCGGCGACCGCCGACGGCATTGATATTGCGCCAGTTCTTGAACGAATCCGAGATCAGGGCATAGCTTGGAATCGAGGTGATCGTCTTGTCCCAGTTGCGCACCTTGACGGTGGTCAGACTGATATCGATGACATCACCATCGGCACCGTATTTGGGCATTTCCAGCCAGTCGCCGACGCTCAGCATATTGTTGGCCGAAAGCTGGATACCCGCGACGAGCCCGAGGATCGGATCCTTGAAGATCAACAGCACGACGGCGGTCATCGCACCCAGCCCGCTAAACAGAATGACTGGCGATTTACCGATCAGAAAGGCGACCGCAAAGATCAAAGCGACGACCGTTCCCACAAGCTTCAATCCCTGGAACAATCCGCGCAAGGGCAACTTGATGTCAACGCCGGCAGAGCGCGAAATCTCTTCCAAAGCGTCAAGGAGCGAAAACAGCGACAGGAGAGAAAACAGGATGATCCACAGGTGGGTCAGCGTCTCGATGACCCGCAGGACCAGCGACTCGGCCTCCAGGAACGCGCTGGCCATCGCATAGACGGCCACGCCCTGCAACACCATCGCCAGCCGGCTGAACAGCCTGTGACCCGCGAATGCACGCTGCCAGATCGAGCGGCCAGCGCGGCGGGTATGACCCAGAACACGCGCGACGATTCGGTGCAAAACCACGTGCAGGACGGTCGACGCGAGAATGATCAGACCGATCACGATTAGAAAATACGCATACTCGGTCTCGGCAAGGCCGAAGTTCTCAAGCCAGGTTAGAAGTTGTTGTTTCACGAGGCCTCGATCAAATGCTTCATCAGTCTGCAAGGATAACAAGCCCAATATCAGAACTGGTTTGCCGAAGACAAGCCGGCCAGACGCAGCCGAGTCACTGGCGTGCTCCAGATGCGACCGTCCAGGAGAAATCCCTTCGGAACGGGCTTCTGGCGGCGTGAGAGCCGCCCGCAGAGGCACCGTCGCGCTCGAGCATCGTTTTTCAGAGGTCTCCTAATGTGGGACAGATCAGGATCTTGCCGTCGCGCTCACCCCGACTGGCCGCCTCGACCGCCTCGGCGATGCGCTCAACCGGGAAGGTCTGGCTAATCGGGGCTTTGAGCGCACCGCTGGCGATTTTGCCAATCAGTTCACCATACAAGGCCTTTTGCTGCTCGCTCGAGGCCTGCCGAAACCAGCTTGCCAGCCAGAACCCCTTCAGAGTAATGCCCCGAAAGATCAGGTCTCCGGAGGAAATCTGGCAACTGTCGCCGCTCATCATGCCGTAATTGACCAGCGTTCCACCGGGGGCAAGGCAGGACGCAAGATGTTCCGTTGCCTCCCCGCCAACGGCGTCAATGGCGAGGCGAAGCATGCCCTTGCCCGTCGCTTCAGCCACACGATTGGCCAGGTCCGGGCCGTCGACCAGCACGGCGTCTCCGCCACACGCCTCGACACTGGCCCTGGCGCTTCCTCGCCGGACAACGTTGATTGTTTTCAAGCCCCGCTCCGCCGCCAGCTGGACGAGATATCCGCCGACCGCCGAATTGGCGGCGTTCTGGATGACCCACTCACCGGGCTCGAGATCGACGGAGTCGCTGAGCAGCAGCGCCGCCGTGGGCGGGTTAATGGTCAGCATGGACAACTGCTGGACATCGGCCTGTCCTGGCAAGGGAATCAGCGATTTGGCCTCTGCAATCAGATGCGTGGTCCAGGTTCCACAGCCAATCGGCAAGAGAACGATCTGGCCAAGCTCGAGGACCTCGACGCCATCGCCAAGGGCGCTAACGCGGCCCACGCCCTCGTTACCACCCACCGCTGGCAACTCCGGCAACACACCGTAGTCGCCTGTCAGGGTCATCACATCGGAAGGGTTGATCGGCGCCGCGAGAACTTCGACAAGCACTTCGTTGGGTCCAGGCTCGGGGGACTCGAAAGCGACCGCCTGAATCAGTTTGTGTGGCTCATTGTCGCGTTCGCTGTACTGTGCCTTGTAGGAGGTCATCATCACGCCAGAGATTCGGGTCAGGCAATCAATGTATCACCAGCGGAACACAGATCGAACACCAATCCACGGCCACCCGGGAATGAGAAAGCGCTTGGCGCTTGGTTCTTGGCCGGTCGCTTGCTCAGGCTCGAAGGAAGCCGTTTCTGGATTGCGCGCGCAAAAACGAGTTCCTTTCTCCCAGGCTAGCACCTTCTTGGAGGACGCCTATCCGACGCTAGAAAGGCCGTGATCGCGGAGATGCCCGAAACGGCGCTATACTTAAGTTCAGGACCAACTGGGTGAATTCTCATAGCGACGGATCTCACCCCCTTTTGCCTTGGAGGGCCTATGAAAATCGTCAAATCAAGTTTCTTTAGTGTTGTTCTCGTGGTCAGTGGGTTGTGCGTAGCCCAGGATCAGGCCGAAATGATGGAAGCCTGGATGGCGGCAAGCACCCCTGGCAAGGCTCATGAGCGCTTGGCCGAACAAGCCGGAAGCTGGCACGCGGAAGTAGAAGCCTGGATGGAGCCGGGAGCCGAGCCGACCGTGAGCGAATCGTCTGTTGAACGGGAAATGTCACTTGACGGCCGAGTCCTCGAGGAGCGATGGAATGGCACCATGATGGGCATGCCGTTTCAGGGCTATGGACGTACGGGGTACAACAACGTCACCGAAGCGTACTGGTCGACGTGGACCGACAATATGTCCACAGGCGTCATGATGTTCACCGGTCACTACGATAGGGAGGCCGATGAATTCGTTTTCCAAGGGTCCTACGTTGATCCGCTCAGCAAGGAATCCATCCAATCGAGAAGCGTCGTAACCACGCCTGAGGCAGGCAAGGAAATGATGATTATGTATGAAACGCATGGCGGAGAAGAAGTCAGGACCATGCGCATGGTTTTGACTCGTCAGTAGAAACGGCGCGATCGTGCTGGCAGTCCGAAGGGCAGCCAGCATGATAAGCGCCATCGAATTCGCTTTCCATCAATCAGAGAATGAATCAAGCCGTTCCATTTCGCGCTTGACCACTTCATAACATTCACAAGCAAAGGCCTCGAGGCCTGGACGGTCAAGAATCTCGATATGGCCCCGCTTGTAACGAATCACGCCGGCGAGCTGAAGCCTGCCGGCGGCCTTGGTTACACCCTCACGGCGTACGCCTAGCATATTGGCGATCAGCTCCTGAGTCATCGTCACTTCATTGGCTGGCAGCCGGTCTATGGAAATCAGTAGCCACCGGGATAATTGCTGCTCGATGGAATGGTGCCGGTTGCAGGCGGCGGACTGGGCAATATTCGTGATCAGCGCCTGTGTATACCGCAGCAACACTTTTCGAGTGCCCGGCTCTCTTTCAAATTCGTTTAGGATTGCATCGACTGGCAATCGGAACGCCGTTCCAGCTCCTTGAACGACCGATCGAAATGGCATACTTCCACCACCCAGGAAGGACCCTATACCCACAAGCCCTTCAGACCCAACCAGGGAAAGTTCAGTCGACTGACCATCCCTCATGAGATAGACTTGGGAAATCAGGCTGGTGACCGGAAAATAGACGCCCTCAAGCTTCTGCCCCGGCTCAAAAAGAACGGCGCCCAGGGGGAGTTCGAAAGACCTAAGGAGTGGGAACACGCGACGCTGGCTGCCCTGCGGTAGGCGAATCAAAATCTTGTTGGCTTTTGCCTGGTTGTGAATTTCGATGACAGCCTCCACGGTAGTCTGAGTTCTATTGAATGACTGGCCATGGACTCAAATCCAGATCAGTTCACAACTCAGGACTGCTTCACTGTCCTGTTGTAACTCCCCATCATCAACGATTGCCAGACCGCAGTCTATGCTCAACCGCACAGAGCAAGTGAAATAATTAGACGCGCGCCACATCGGCGTGCGGACCCCAGTCATAATTCCCAATTAGATCAATTACTCACGGGCTACTCATCGACAACGCTCACGAACGGCGATCCGTATTTATTGGTGCCGTCGAAGCCATGTTTGCAAGTGCGTTAGTCGAAAGCTGTCCAATGAGCTAAGCACTTGAACTGATAATGTGCGGCGGCGAACAGATGCTGCGGAGGATTCAACTTACGGTTGCTATCGAAATGGTCGGTGCATACCCAGGAGACTCGCTGTAGACTTTTCAGAAATTCAAGCCCGCCTGATCTTGAACTGTTTGGGCGATGCGGTCATTGCGGTTGACCCCGGCAAGGTGGTTCGGTATTCAAACCCGAGGTGCTTGAAACTTCTTGGCGTTTCCTTCGAGCGGATTGAAGGACAAGCCGTAAACCGGGTTCTCCGAGTTCTGGCTGCTGATACGCGCGAACCCATCGATATTGCTCGCCTGGTGACCATGGCGATCGATAGTCGAGTTGAGAATCTACCGCCTGGATGCATCCTGGTCCGCGACGATGGGTGTGAGTTATTCATCGAAGCATCGATCGCATCTATCCTTAGCCAATCCAGTGCCGCGCTGGGGGCGGTCATGCTGCTTCGCAACACCACCGAGTCATGGAAGAAGATCCAACGATTGACCCACCGCGCTCAGCACGACCACCTCACCAATCTCCAGAACGCAGACTCTTTCTCCAAACATCTCGACGCGGTCATCGCGGCCGCGGATGAACACTCGCGACCGTTTGCGGTACTATTTATTGACTTGGACAACTTCAAGGAAATCAACGACGATCTCGGCCATTCGGTCGGTGACGTGTTGCTTCAGCATGTTGCTCAACGGCTGCAGTCCTGCGTACGAACATCCGATATCGTCAGTCGCCGCGGCGGTGATGAATTCAATGTACTGCTCTCTGAAATCGAATTCCTTCAACGGGCCGCCGAGGCGACAGAGCGGATTCTGACCAGCCTAAATCATCCCTATTCCATCGACGGAAGAGAGATACGCTGTAGCGCAAGCATCGGTGTCAGCCTGTTTCCACGCGACGGAGAAAGCGCCGATCAGCTCCTGCACGCGGCGGATGCCGCGATGTACGAGGCCAAGCGCAAGGGCAGGAACCAACTTTCCTTCCACCAAGCAGATCCGTTGACCTAAACCCTCGGACGAGTTCACGGCGTTCTGTGATTCGGCCGGGATTGCAAGCATCCCGGGGAATCTTCCCTATGAGTTTTGCTCAGCTGGGCATCGCCCTCAACGCGATTAATGACCTGCCGACTTCCGACTGGTATCAGCCCCGGCAATACCAACCCAGCGTGTGCCCGAGCTGGTGGAAGTATTGCATGGTTTCGGCATTCCAGGCATCACCACCCTCGACTTCGAAGAAGAAAGGCTCACGCTCGACCTGCTCCGGGGCGATCTGATTCATGGTTGACGAGTCGTACAAGCGGCCGTTCTGCATCGTGAAGTGAACGTTCTCACTCTGACGGATGTCGCTCAACACATCGCCGTCGATGACCACGATGTCTGCCAATTTCCCGACCTCGATCGAACCCAGATCGGCGCGCATGCCGAAGTAGGCTGCGCCGTCGACAGTCGCGCCACGGAGGGCCTCCCAGGGCGTGAAGCCGCCCTGCACCATCATCCACATTTCCCAGTGCGCAGCCAGCCCTGCCAGTTGGCCATGCGCGCCGATCACCACTGGCACGCCCAGTTCGTTCATCTGTTGGGTGGATTCGGCCACGGCAATGTGGTTATAGAGGCTTTCCGGTGCGGTCGGGCGGCGAATGGAGCGGGGGTAGACCACCGACTTCGGCACAAAGTCGAGCAGTCGCTCATTTTTCCAGACTTCGGTCTTGTCGTACCAGTATTCCTCACCCATCATGCCGCCGTAGGCGACGCCATAGGTCGGAGACCAGACCACCTCGGTCTGGCTCCAGAACTGCTTGATATCGTCATAGATCGTATGCACCGATAGGCTGTGCTCCAGGCCCGTGTGACCGTCCGCGATCTGGCTCATGTTCTGTTCGAAGCGCATGCCGCCCTCGGGCACGACCATGATGTCGAGTTCGTGTCCGGCCTCGATTACCTGCTGGCGCTGATCGCGCCGCAGATAGTTGTAGCTCTTGACTGAGATCGCCCCCAGTTCTTTCTGACGCTGGACGTGAAACAGAGCGTCTTCGTAGGAGTCGATGCGCGCGGTGACCCCGGCGGCCAGGGCGCCGTAAAGAATCCGGCCGGTCGAGTACAGGCGCGGAGACAACACCTGTCCTGCCCGTTGCAGTTCGGCCATCGAGAAGATCGAGGCGTTGTCGTTGGACGGATCGTGAGTGGCCGTCACACCGTAAGCTAGGTTGGCGATCTGCATCCAGTTCTGCTGTGGCGTAAGCTGCTGATTGCTCATCGCCCCGTGCGCATGGGCATCAAACAGGCCCGGTATGACGGTCTTGCCGTCCAGATCAAAGACCTCAAACCCCTCGGGGATCTCGATCTCAGCCATGGTTCCAACGGCTGCGATCCGATGACCTTCGATCAGCACGACGCCGTTCTCGATGACTTCGCGCTGGCTCTGAGCATTGCGCATGGTGACGATGCGACCATTGGTCAACGCGATACGACCCTCGTGTCGGTCCGACTCAACCACCATCGACAAATCCCTGCCTTCGGTGACGGGCTCGGGTAATTCTTCTGGCGCGCCGGACAGGAAGGCGAAAGCATCGCTCAAATCCCGGCGGTAGAGCATCGCGCCGTGCGACCAGGCAAGGGACAGATCGTCACCCCCATCAGTGTTGATGAAATGCAGCTCCCCGCCGGCGCGTTCCGACACCTGGCGAACAGGAAAGGCATCACCGCCAGCACTCAGATTGACAACCTGACCGGCTGAGAAGAAGGGGGCGACGTAAGCTTTGTAGTGCGCAGCGAAAGCGACCCAGCGACCGTCGCTGGACACCTCAAACTCGGTGATCCATGGCCCGACCAGATGCTCGCGCGCGTTGTGACCATTCAGGTCCACGCTGTTGAGGGCAAATTTAGTGCCGTCAATCCGCTCAGTAAACAGGATGCGCTCGCTGTCGGCCGAGAATTGAGGGTCTGACCCGCGGTCGGTCACGAACTGTGGCTCTTCCTGGTCGTTGCCACGAGAATCGACTGTCACCCGGTAGATGCCTGTGCGCTCGGACCAGTTCGGTGAGGTCAGGTAGCCACCGCCGGTCTTGCGGAAGACCACGTGCTCACCGTCTGGCGAAAAGGCCGGCTCCAGGTAGTGGCCGGGTTCGGTCGTTAGAATACGATCGCGCCCCCGACCGACCGCTGCGATGCGAACCTGTCCAAGATCTTGATCGTCAAAGGTCGTGTAGACCACATGGCGGGAATCCGGTGAGAAGCTCGGATAGAACTCCCAGTGATCGTCCTGGTCGGTCAACCTTTTATAATCGCCGCTTTCCAGGTCGTGCAGCCAGAGATAGCCCAGGGCCTGGTAAATCGCCCACTGTCCGTCGGGGCTGTATTGGGTCCAACGCGCCATCCGAATCGGAAATTCATCGGGCGATACTTCGACCGTGCGCTGCAGCGCCGGGCGGATCATGCGATGGGTCTGGACACGAACCGGGATCGGCTCATGGCTGCCGTCCAGGCCGATGCGATGGAGACCGCCGCCAGACCAGATCACGATGGAGTCCCCGTTCGGGTGCCAGGAAAAGGCCGGGTAGTTACCCATATCACCTGAGGTTTCCTGCTTGTCGCGCTCGAGCTCGTCGAACAAGGTGCGCTCGATGCCCGAGTCCAGATCACGCACCATCAGGCGCGAGCTCAGTTCGGTGGGATTGCGACGCACGAAGGCGAGCTGCTCACCGTTCGGAGAGAGCACCGGACGAATCGCACCGCCCGGGCCGCCGGCGACCGTCTCGACCTCACCGCTGGCAAGATTCAGCCGACGAACGGCGAAAAGACCTTGATTGGCGTCTCGATTGTAGGCCCAGACGCGCTCGGAGGTGACATCCTGACTGAAGTAAAGATGCTCGCCGTCGGGCGAGAAAAAGGGCTCGGCGATGTTTTTCTGTGACTGATCGCCGTGGGTGCGCTCGACCAGCTCGACGCCACCGCCGCCAGCTCGGTGGTACATCCAGATCGCCCCGGCGGGAATCGAGCGTGTCGACACATACCCTTTGCGCGCCGCGAGGTATTGCCCATCCGGTGACCAGGCCGGGTTATGCAGCAGGTGATCGGTCTCTTCGGTGACCTGGACCGGGTCGCTGCCGTCCGCTTTCATTATCCAGATGTTCTCAGCGCCACCGCGGTCAGAGATGAAAGCAATCTCTTCACCACTCGGGCTGTAGCGCGGTTGAAAGCTCCAGGCGATGTCTTCGGTCAGCGCCACGGCGTCCCCACCCTCAATGCCCACCGTGTAAATATCGCCAAGCATGTGAAAGACCAGGGTTTCGCCGTCCGGACTGACATCCACGTCGGCCCAGGTCATCGTCTCCGTGTCGAGCTCGATACGCTTCCAGTCGCCGGGCGGATCGTCGACCGACCACCCGTCGGATTCGGGCTCGGCTTCGCTTTGCGCATCGCTGGGCTGCGGTTCGTCAGCGGCTTGCGCGAGCAGCGTTGACTGCAGCAGCAAGCTGAGAACTAGAATAGAAAGCACTTTTAAATTACTGTTTTTCATTTAAATAACCCTTGATAATCAGCACCTCGATCGATGCCGGCGCGCGTGTTGGAGAATGGAGAGATAGCGTAAAAAGTTCCCGTTTGCCGTGCTCGGAGGGAGGCAATTGGCACCGACCGTCGTCAGTCCAAGTCCGACTCGTCGAACTCCGAGCTGTCGTCCTCAATGGCGGGCAACTCGTTGGCCACCCCGTGCGGTACATGCCCTGTTGCCACATCCTTGCTGGCGATCGAGCAGTGCGTCTGCTGGTCGTCGAAGAAGATGTCCGCCCCGAAGGCACGAAGGAACGGGGCTTTTTCACGGCCTCCCAGAAACAACGCCTCGTCGACCCGAATGCCCCAGGCTCGCAGGGTCAGGATCACTCGCTTATGGGCCGGGGCCGAGCGCGCGGTGATCAAGGCTGTACGGACGGGATTTTCTTCAACCGGATAGGCCGACTGAATACGCTGAATGCCTTCCAGAACACGCTTGAACGGTCCGGCCGCCAGGGGGTTCGCGGCCGAGCGACGCTCGGAGTCGGAGAACGCAGCCAGGCCCTGCTCTTTGTAGACCCGTTCGGCCTCGTCGGAGAAGATCACCGCATCACCATCGAAGGCGAGACGCAGCTGCGTCGAGCGATTCTCCCTCGTCGCAGACGGCAGAATCGTCGCTGCGGCATAACCGGCCATCAGCACCCGACGGACATCGTCGTCGTTGGCCGAAAGGAAGAGCTGGACCCCCGAAGGCTCGATATATTGCGAGGGGCTGGCCCCGTTCGTAAACACCGCGCGCTGAACGTCCAGGCCGTGGTGCTCGATTGAATTGAATATGCGCAGGCCCGTGTCGGCGCTGTTGCGAGAAAGCAGAATAACTTCAACGCCCGGATGATCCATGCCGTCTTCATTGAGGTGCAGCAATTTCTTGACCAGAGTAAAGGCGACGCCCGGCTGCAGTATCTCGTCCTCGCGCTCGCGCTGGTAGTCCATATAGGCTTCGAGGCCCTGGTCTTCGTATATCTTGTGGGTGGCATCCAGATCGAACAACGCACGCGAAGAAATGCCGACCATCAGCGGACCGAGTTTGTCCCGTCGGTCCGGATCGGGGTGGTTATCAGTGTTTGAGCTGGAAGAGTTTGGAGTATTCAACGTTTTGGCAGGGTCTCAGATCTCGGATTTCGCATGGATAGTCAGCTCGCAGCCTTCAGGCTTGGGCCCTCTTTAACTCAGAAACTGCTCGTTCAGAATGCGCTCTTCCAGCGAATGCTCGGGATCGAACAGCAAGCGGTGTGATATGCGCATGTTCTGGTGGACCTCGACCCAGTGGACATCGCGAAATTCATCGTAGTCCGCTGTTGCACTGACCGGGCGCCGCTCGGGATTCATGATCTCGAATCTTACCACCGCACTGGCCGGCAGAATCGCACCCTGCCAGCGCCGCGGTCGGAACGGGCTGATCGGGGTCAGTACAATGGCTTCTGTGCCCAGCGGAAGGATGGGGCCGTGCGCCGACAGGTTGTAAGCTGTCGACCCGGCCGCCGTGGCCACCAGGGCCCCGTCGGCGACCAGACGCGGCACGCGCTCGTGGCCATTGACCAGAATCTTCAAGTGCGCCGCCTGATTGGTTTGTCGCAGGAGCGAGACCTCGTTGATGGCCACTGCCTCACGCACCCCGCCGTCACCCTTGCAGATGCGCGCCAGAAGGGGATTCAGATCGACTTCACGTGCGCTGGAGATGCGCTCCGGCAGTCCGTCGGGCTCGTAGCGGTTCATCAGGAAACCCACATCACCCAAGCGCATGCCGAAAACCGGCAGATTCAGGTCCATATGCTCGTGCAGGGTGTGGAGCATGAAGCCATCGCCACCGAGGACAACCAGAACATCGGCCTGCCGTGGGGGCACGCTGCCATAGCGCTCGCGACAAGCCTCGATCGCATCGCGTGCCCCGGGATGCTTGCTGCTGAGAAAGGCAAGCTTCAGCTGGTCATTCACAAGCTCGGAATCCTTCGCACGGGTTCACGAGGTGGCTTTGAGCAGCTGCGCCAGCCCGCGAATCGCGACCTGCATCGAGGGGTAGTCCGCCTGGCCCAGGTTGCGCATCTCCTCAAGCATCTCGGCGACACGAGTGGATTCCTGCTCGAAACGTTTGAACCAGGCCTCGACCGGATCGCTCTGATCGCCGCATTCGTTCAAGACCCTGCTGGCCAGCTCGCGATGGTAGTTGTAGAGCTCATCGCGCAGATTGCCTCGGGCATGCGCGTGCCACTGGCGCTCGACCGGCAGCTTCTCGACGGTGGTGCGCAGCCATTTCAAACTCAAGCGTTCCAGAAGCTCGAAGTAGATTCTGGCCACCTCAGCCACGCTGCGATCCTGCGTGCGAGCTTCGTCAACGATATCCAGCGAGGAATTCATGAACCGAAGTCGAGCCACACGCAGAGCAAACGCCTCTGGCATTCCGGCAGCAACCAGCTCGTCACGACGCTTGTCCAGGCGCCTGCGCAAGGCGGACGGAAGCACCTCTTCAAGGCTATCGATGTAGCAACGAATGCCCGGGGCAAAGCGCTCGACTTTTGACGAAATATCGATCGAGTAACCGCCCGGCATGGAAATCATGCGCCGTGTCATCTGGCGCAGCAGGTTCCACATCTTCAGGATGGCCTGGGTCTGCAGGGCGGCATCGATCTGGTTGTCCATCGCCTCGATGCCGGCCCAGAAATCACGGGCGTTGAAAATCTCTCGAACGACGGTGTAGGCCTTGGCGATGGTGGCCGAGTTTGCCCCCGTGTCCTCGCGCAAACGCATCGGGAAATTCGCGCCCATCCGGTTGACGATCGAGTTAGTGACTTTCGTGGCTATGATCTCGCGCCAAAGCCTGTGCTCAGGCATTAGATCACTGAATCGCTCGCGCAGGGGTTCGGGGAAATAGTCCTCGAGCTCGCGCGACAGATAGGGATCCTCGGGCACGTCGGACTGGATCAGGTCTTTGTACAGGGTGATCTTGCCGTAAGACAACAACAATGACAGCTCAGGCCGCGTCAAGCCGCGCCCGTTGGCCACGCGCTCTCGCAGCGCTTCTTCGTCCGGGAGCTGTTCCAAATCGCGATCGAGCACGCCCTGACGGTCAAGCATCGAGATGAAGTGCTCGTCTGCACCCAGACGATCGCGGGTCAGGCCTTCCATCATGCTCAAAGCCTGGGTTTGCAGGTAGTTGCTGCGCAGGACCAGGCGTGAGACCTCGTCGGTCATCGCAGCCAGCAGGGCGTTGCGCTCGGTCACATCCAGGCGCCCGCGCTCGAGGGCAAGGTTCAATAGGATCTTGATATTGACCTCGTGATCCGAGCAGTCGACCCCGGCCGAATTGTCGATGAAGTCCGTATTGAGCCGCCCGTTGTTCAGAGCATATTCGACACGCCCCAATTGGGTCAGCCCCAGATTGCCACCCTCCCCGACCACGCGACATCGAAGCTCATTGCCGTTGACGCGCACAAGATTATTAGCGACATCGCCGACATCCTGATGGGACTCGCCATCGGCCTTGACATAAGTGCCGATGCCACCGTTCCAGAGCAGATCGACCGGCGCCTTCAGCAGCGCCCTGATCAACTCATGTGGTGCGAGCGCATCGTCTTTCAGACCAAGCCACTGCTTGACCGGTGGACTCAGGGGGATCGACTTGGCCTGACGCGAGAACACGCCCCCGCCCTCTGAAATCAAGGACGTGTCGTAATCGGTCCAGGCCGAACGTGGTAGCTGAAACAAGCGCTCGCGTTCCGCAAAGCTGTTCTCCGGATCCGGGTTCGGATCGAGAAAGATGTGCATGTGATTGAAAGCAGCTTTCAGCTTGATGTGCCGCGACAGCAGCATGCCGTTGCCGAACACATCACCGGCCATGTCGCCGATGCCGACCACAGTGAAATCCTCGGACTGAGTGTCAAGGCCCAGCTCTCGGAAGTGGCGCTTGACCGACTCCCACGCGCCTTTGGCGGTGATACCCATCTTCTTGTGGTCGTAGCCGTTCGATCCGCCTGAAGCGAAGGCATCGTCCATCCAGAAGCCGTGCTCCGCGGAAATCGAATTGGCGATGTCAGAGAAGGTCGCGGTGCCCTTGTCAGCGGCCACCACCAGATAGGGGTCATCCTCGTCTCGCCGAACGACCCGCCGCGGCGGCACCAGTTCGTCACCGCGCAGATTGTCGGTGATATCGAGCAAACCATTAATGAACGAGCGATAACAGCTGACAACTTCAGCCATCACTCGGTCGCGGTCATCAGTTTCAGGCATCTGCTTGACCACAAAGCCGCCCTTGGCACCGACCGGTACGATCATCGTATTCTTGACGCTCTGAGCCCGCATCAGCCCGAGGACCTCAGTTCGAAAGTCAGCGCGTCGGTCGGACCAGCGCAATCCACCGCGCGCGACCATGCCGCCGCGCAGATGGATACCCTCGACCCGAGGCGAATACACCCAGATCTCGCGGAAGGGACGCGGTAGCGGTAAATCCGGCACGATCGCTGAATCGAGCTTGAAGCTTAGGTGCTCGGGCGCCTCGCCGCGGGCATCGATCTGATAGTAGTTGGTGCGCAACATGGACCGGATCAGATCGTAGAATCCACGAAGGATACGGTCCTGATCAGCCGACGAAACGCTGTCGATAGCGCGCAGTATGGCCTTGCGCACCGGCAAGGCTCCGCCACCGACCTGACCGGCCTCAACCGCGGCGTACATCTCCCCGAGCAATTCGCTGAGAACGTCATCGGAAAACTCCGAGGCCAAAGCCCGGCACTGAGAGTCGAGGCGCTTGCGCGCTGCGCTGCGTTGAGCCTTGGTCCACCGCTCGCGATCAGGGTCAAAAAGGAACTCGAAATACTCAACCAGTAGTCGAGCGATCAGCGGCCAGGCCGAAAGCGTCTGCTCCATGTAGTTCTGCGAAAAGGGTGTGCCGGTCTGGCGCAGATACTTGGCGCAGGCTCGAAGCATGGTGACTTGACGCCAGTCCAGATGAGCTTTGAGCACGAGGCGATTGAAGCCGTCATTTTCGCTTTTTCGACGCCAAGTCTGCTCAAATGCCGTTTGAAAGTGATCCCTGATGAGCTCGAGGCGAATCTCGTGACCCACCGGCGGGCGCATGTCGAAGTCCTGAATCCATATCCGATGCCGAGCGTCGAGGCGCATTTCGTAGGGTCGTTCCGAGACGATTCGCATGCCAAGATTTTCGAGCATCGGAAGAACGTCACTGAGCGGAATGGGATCGCCATGCTTGAACAGTTTGAAGCGAAGAATCCCGCGATCGCGTTGCTTCGGGCGATAGAGGCTCATCTTCAGATCATCAAGGTCACGCAGGCTGGCGACTTTGGCAACGTCGAATGCGGCCACGCTGGGCGAGGCGTCCTCGGTATAGGAGGCGGGGAAATATTGAGCGTAGCGACGACTCAGCTCCAGACCCTGCTCTTCACCGTGTTCGCGCACGAGAATGTCGGTCAAATCATCCGACCAGGATCGGATGGCGCTTTTGATCTTCGCTTCGATCTCGGCAATATCAAAGTCGATGACCTGGCCGTTGCGAGGACGAATAATCACCTGCACCCGCGCGAGCTTCGATTCGCCAACCTGGATGTTGAAGTCCAGTCGATCACCTTTCAGTTGGCGTTTGAGAATGGCTTGAATTTTTTCTCGATTCTCCGTGTTGAAGTGATCGCGCGGGATGAAGACCAGGCAGGAGAAAAAGCGGCCGAAGCGCTCACGCCGAATAAACAAACGGGTCTGAGCGCGTTCCTGCAGATCAAGCACCCCGGTGGCAAGCTCCAGCAACTCGCCGGTCGACGCCTGGAACAGCTCATCGCGAGGCAAGGTTTCGAGGATATGCAGCAGGGCCTTACCGGCATGACTTCCAGGTCGCACGCCAGACTGCTCCATGACTTCGCTGACCTTCTTGCGCACCAGCGGAGTGTCCTGGCAGCGCCTTATGTAGGCACCTGAAGTGAACAATCCGATCAGGCGTTTCTCGCCGCTGACTCGCCCGTCATCGTCGAAATAGAGAACAGAGATATAGTCCATGTACCCGCCACGATGAACGGTGGAGAGCGCATTGGTCTTGGTGATGATGACTGGATCGTGGATGGTGGGGACATCGCCGCCCGTACCCAGCTCGGTCAGCAAGCGCGTCGGTGCTTGACGATGTTGGTCGTGCATGATGCCCAGTCCGCTTTCCTCGACAGGGCTGAGCGCTCTGCCCTGTTCCGTGTCGCGGATCTGGTATTCGCGGTAGCCGAGAAAGGTGAAGTGATCGTCCGCGAGCCACGCAAAGAAGTCCCTGACTTCTTCCAGCGTGCCTGCGCCCATGGCCGCATGCGTTTCCCCGAATTCGTCGGCGATGGCTTGAACATGACGGGCCATCTTCGGCCAGTCTTCGACAGCCCGCCGAACATCGGCCAGCCCGCGACGCACCCTGGCATCGATCTTTGCCAGTACCTCGGGGTAGGTCTGATGATCAATCTGAACGTGCATCATGGACTCAGCCGATGAGGTGTCCTCATCGGCCTTGCCAAGCCCGAGCCAGTGGCCGCTCGGGTCGCGGCGGACCTGCATGACCGGATGGACGATCAGATGCGCAGACAGGCCCAGTTCTGACAGAGCAATAACCACCGAATCCACCAGGAAGGGCATGTCGTCATTGACGATCTCAAGGACCGAGTGACTCGAGGACCAACCGTCCTGATCGTCGACGGGATTATGAATGCGGAGTTTGACCTCCCCCTTGCGCCGCTGACGAGCGAATGTAAAGAAATCCGCCGCCATCGCGGCATGTTCCCCGGCAGCCACGTTGAGCAGCTCATCGGCAGGTGCCTGCTTGAAGAACTGGGACGCAAACTCGGCCGAATGGTCGCTTGCACCCGCGTCACGCAACATTTTCGCCACAGCGTCCAGATGCGCCTGTTTTTGCCTGTCTTCTGTTTTGTTCATCCTGATCAGGCCCCGACTCCCGAGATGAGTTCTTATTGTATTTTGGTCGGAAATGCCGCCCGGTCCGGCGACACTCCCAAGGATTGGTTTGAATTTAGCGCAAACCGGTTTCGGTGCGCGCGATCACCATACGCTGAATTTCACTGGTGCCCTCGTAGATCTCGGTGATCTTGGCGTCACGGAAATACCGCTCCACCGGCATTTCCTTGCTGTAGCCCATCCCCCCGTGCAGCTGAACGGCCTGGTGAGCAATCCACATCGCAGCTTCCGACGCAAACAGCTTGGCCATTGAGCCGTCGACCGTAAAGCGCGCGCCCGTCTCGACCGACTGGATCTTCGCCCAGGCCGCGCGCAGGGTCAGCAGGCGCGCAGCTTCCAGCTTGACTTTCATGTCAGCAATTTTCTGCTGGATCATCTGAAACGTACCAATTTCGCGCCCGAACGCCTTGCGCTCACGCGCGTAGTCAAGGCTGGCGTCGTAAGCGGCCTGAGCTATTCCGACAGCCTGGGCAGCTATACCAATGCGCCCAGCGTCCAGCACGCTCATGGCAATTTTAAAACCCTGACCGTCATCACCCAGGCGATCTTCGACCGACACCTTGTAATCAATCAGCTCGATTTCGCAGGTGGCAGAAGCCCGAATCCCAAGCTTCGGTTCGGTCTTGCCGCGGCTGAAGCCTTCGCCTTCGGAATCAATAAGGAAGGCCGTGATGCCCTTCGCACCGGCTTCTGGGTCAGTCGAGGCAAAGAGCACGAGATAGCGCGCGTGCGGGCCGGATGTGATCCATGACTTGCGCGCATTGATCGTGTAGTGCGAGCCATCGTCGCTGAGCCTGGCACGAGAACGCATGCTGGAGGCATCCGATCCGGATTGAGGTTCTGACAAGGCATAAGCCCCGATTTCGTCGCCGGTGGCGATCGCCCGAACGTATTTCTGCTTCTGCTCCTCGGTTCCGTACTTCAAAATTCCATTGCAAAACAGAGAGTTATTAACTGACATGATCGTACCGTGCGCCGCATCGGCGGCGCAGACCTCGATCAAAGCAAGGGCGTAGCCAATGGTGTCGAGACCCGAGCCGCCGTATTCGTCAGGCACTTCGATCCCCATCAGCCCCAGCTCACCCATCTTCTGAATATTTTCCAGCGGAAACTGCCCTGACTCATCAAACTTGGTCGCGACGGGCGCGATCTCATTGCGCGCGAAGTCTCGGGCGGCGGCCTGAATCATCTGCTGCTCTTCAGTCAGTCGAAAGTCCATAAAGTGGCAAAACCTCCAAAGTCGTCAAATCCTGCGAAGATTTGTTTGAATTTCAATTTGCATTTCAAACGGTGTATTCGCTCAATTGTACCGCCGACCAGTGAGTAAAACCCGTCTACCAGCTGCTGAGGATCCCACTTCGATGCAGGCTAAATCACGGACCTGGGAAAGCCTGCGCCAGTCATGGTGTTATCTATTCGTTAAACGGCCGTCGAATGAAGCCTAGTTTTGCGAAATTGATCACAATTCAGGTGGTTCTTGCTTGACTCCTGGTCCTGAGCTCGTAGACTCTGTGGTTCCGGAGCGGGGTTCCCCCCTTCCCCTAACCGGATCGTGGCCGAGGTTCCCCCCTTGCCTCGGCCACACCTACACCGAGAAAGACGGCCGGACCACCTGAGTCCGGCCGTTTTTTTTGCAGAATAGTCTGTCGGATTAATGACAAATCAACTGGCCACGCTTATAATGCGCGGCCTGTCGAAGATTCGACACCGTAACCGGCCTTCGCGGCCACACCGATGCCCAGGTGGCGGAATTGGTAGACGCGCTAGCTTCAGGTGCTAGTATTCGAAAGGATGTGGGAGTTCGAGTCTCCCCCTGGGCACCATCTCTCCCTAACGCACGCCCCTACCCGCACCTGAAGCGACTCAAACAAGTGGCGAAGACGGCGTGGTCGATCGCGTAGCGATCGTGAACGCAGTCGGAGCCTCGCCACCCGCTAGCATTCGAAAGAATGGCTTTCGGGTTTCGGGTTTCGGGCGCAATTCGAAGACGAGAAGCTGAAATTCAGAAGCCGGGAGAACACCAGCGACGCTCATCGGACTCCCCCTTGACTGCATCAAGCAGCCCCTGCGGACCCTCCACTCAGAGCCGGATGGACCTGACGAATACAATATTTTCAGTTAAAATGCGAGAAAACGCGATTCTTCTACCTGACCGCACCCCTATCAGTGAGGATATGTTGGGAATGGTCGCCAAGAAACTTACTGATGAATACTTCGAGAATCTCCAGAAGCATATCCAGTCAGAGCAGATCAGCCCATTTTGCTTTCACCGCCCTCTTGTTCCTCGGTTTCGTCAGCCTCAGCACTGCATTGGACGCTGCCTTTCCTGCTGAGCTGGAACTCGGAAAGCTCAACGGTCAGACAGGCATAACCATCCTCGCTGACGTAGGCGCCAGATTCGGAGTTTCCGTCGGCGCTGTCGAAGATGTCAACGGTGACGGCCTGAGCGACCTGCTCATCGGCTCTCAGTCCTCGACTCGAAATTATGTCATTTTCGGAGGCCTCGAGCGTCCTGAACCCACACTCAACATAACGGACATAGATGGAACGAACGGAATTTCCATTCAGGGTTCCCCAGCTTCCTCGCTGAGTGGAGTCAGGGATTTCAATGAAGATGGTTTGGGGGACGTGTTGCTAGGTTACACGGCAGGCCTGTTGATCTCACCGGGAAGGGCCTTTCTGATATTTGGTTCAGACGCTGGCCTCCCCCATCCGTTCGACCTGTCTAAGCTCAATGGAGTGAATGGTGTGGAATTCCGAGCAAGCGGCTATCAGCATGTCGGTGATGGCGTTAGCTGGGCTGGAGACTTCAACGGTGACGGCGCGAGCGATATCGTTATCGGAGCACCGGCTGCGCATATCGACGATTTCAATACCGGTGCCGCGTATCTACTTTTCGGCGGTGGCAATCGCTCGCCACACCCCTTCGATCTCTCCAGCGTAGATGGAGAGAATGGAATTATTGTTCTGGGTGAGAGCGGCGATAGACTAGGTGCTTCAGTTGCGTATGCCGGCGATTTCAATGGTGACGGTCTTGATGACGTGTTGTTCGCTGACGATATTGGTGGAAGAAAATACCTGTTGTACGGGTCGAAAGACCCGATCCCAAACCCTTTTCTTGTGACCGACTTGAATGGATCCAACGGATTCATTATCGAGGGCCGAAGTACGAATTCCGTAGGAATGGGTAGCGCCGGAGATTTCAATGATGATGGCATAGATGATCTGATTATCGGAGATCACGGCAATGCCTACATCGTGTTCGGTACTCGAAATGAGATGCCAAACCCGCTTACTCTTGCTTCTTTCAGTGAAAAATTCGGCATAAAAATAGCCTCCGAATCAGGGCACGGATCATTTGGCAGCGCGGTCAGTGCAGCGGGCGACATGAATCATGACGGTATTGGTGATGTCGTTATCGGCGAATCAGGGTGGACCACAGATTCTAAAGGCAAGAGTTACGTCATTTTTGGTTCTCGACGTAATTTTGCATTTCCTTTTTCGGTGGCTGTTCTCGACGGAAACAACGGTTTCGTAGCCCTCGGTGAAGAAGAGGGTGAACGATCAGGCTCTGCGATAAGCCATGCGGGTGATTTCAATCAAGATGGTATTGACGACATCGTAATTGGAGCGCCAAGCCCTTTTGTCAGCAACGGCGATAAAGCCTATGTTGTTTTTGGGCGCCCAAGACATCGGCTGTTTGAAGACCGCTTCGAGCGCTAGGGCCTAAACGAACTATAAAAATACGGCTAGACACCAGGCGGGCAATCCCGGACTTTCAGGCAATCAAGCCAAAGCCCAGGCGATCTCAAAGCGAATCAGCTGAGCCAACTTGCCCTCGTTGCTGGGTCCACCTCGCAGCAGCAGAGCGGGAACAAACATTCGAATGGTGCCGAGGAGAGGACTCGAACCTCCACGTCCTAAGACACCAGGACCTAAACCTGGCGCGTCTACCAATTCCGCCACCTCGGCACGGGAAGAGGATTTTAGCAGCAATCGAGCGTCGATAGCCGCTGTCAGGTCAGGTCGGCCTCGGTCCGCCCTATTCAGTGGGCTGGCGCAGCTTTAAGTTGCCACCCGATGTCACTTCCTTGCTCTTGGCCCGCCGCCTTCATAGGCACCCGGCTCGTCTTCGCGGGTGATGTCATCGGTCCTGATTTCATCCAGCGCGGCCATCTTCTTCAGGAAGGGCGTGGCGATCAGGAAGCCCACGAAAACCACGCCACAGAAGACGACGATCTGCTGATAGAGCGCGGGGAACTCGGCCACGCTGTCGCCGCTAAATTCACCGGCAATCAGGCCGGCCAAGAGATTGCCCAGGGCCGCGCCGAAGAACCACATGCCCATCATCTGGCTGTAATAGCTGCGCGGGGCGAGTTTCGAGGTCGCCGACAGGCCGATCGGGCTCAGGCAGAGCTCGCCGGTGGTGTGGAACAGGTAGGTCAGCAGCAGCCAGGTCGGCAGCACCTGGTCGCCGTCCTGAATCATTGTGGCGGCAAACCACATGAAGGCAAAGCCGATCCCCAGCTGGAGGAAGCCCAAGGCGAACTTCAAGGGAATCGACGGATCCATATTGCGCCTGCCGAGATTGATCCACAGCGCCGAAAAGAAGGGGGCGAAGATCAGGATGTAGAGGGCATTCAGCGACTGGAACCATTCGGCGGGAACAATGAACCCGAGAACTTCGCGAGCGGTGTAGCGCTCCGCGAACAGATTCAGCGACGACCCGGCCTGCTCGAAGCCCGACCAGAAGAGCGCCGCCCCGATAAACAGCGCGATCAGAACGACGACCCGGCGGCGCTCCAGTCCGGATAGAGATTTATCGACCAGCACGCGTCCGAAGAACAGGGCCGCTACGCCGACGATGACAAAGACGCTGTAAGCCGCCAGAGTTTGGGCGTTGATCGAAATCACGCCTTCCAGGGCCAGCACGGCTACCACGAACAGGAGCGCGGTGCCGGCGTAGGTTGCCAGTTTGAGAAAGCGGGTCTTGCCCTCTTCTCCGGGCTTTGCGGGGTGAGGAAGCTTGCCGAAGTCGCCCAGGTGATGCTGGGTGGCGCGGTAGACGATCAGTCCGGCGATCATACCGACCGCGGCAGCCCCGAAGCCCCAGTGCCAGCCGTAGTTGACGCGCAGGAATCCGCAGATCAGTGGTCCGAGGAAGGCACCAGCATTGATTCCCATGTAATAGAGCACGTAACCCGCGTCCCGGCGAGCCCCGCCCTCCGGATACAGCTCGCCCACGCAGCTCGAGATATTGGGCTTGAGCAGGCCCGTGCCGACCACGATGAGAATCAGTCCGATAAAAAAGCCGTAGTGCTCACCGATCACCTCGAAGCCGGGCAGCGCCAGCACGATATGGCCCGCCGCGATGATGATGCCGCCGTACCAGATGGCGTTCTGTTGCCCGAAGACACGGTCAGCGAGCCAGCCGCCCGGAAGAGCCGCCAGGTAGACGCCTGCTGTGTAGAGACCGTAGATCGCGTTGGCCGTGGGGTCGTCCAGCCCCAGCCCACCCTCGGCGACAGCGGCGACCATAAACAAAACCAGCAACGCCCGCATGCCGTAATAGCTGAAGCGTTCCCAGAGCTCGGTAAAGAAGAGGTTTCCGAGTCCGACGGGGTGGCCGAAAAAGGTCTTCTGCCCGTTCAGATGGCTGCTGGCTTGGTTCATATGGTCTGCTTCCCTGGCATTGTTTTCATTATCGATTGGCCCGCAAAGTGGAACAGAAAAGCGCGGGAGACGCAACTCGGAGCGTTTTTCCCGGGGAGTTCATCGCTTGTTTCGACGCACAACGCCCCCGCGGCAAGTAGAGGGCGTGCCGCGACAGGGGCACATGTCGTGCATCCGAGCATGGCGTTGATTCCGGCGATCTCGAATGAGCACCCAAAGACTCTGCGGGATCTTCCAATGGGTGCTCGTTCGAACAGCCCACGCCCGTCGCGAACCGAATTGCTACATATTCCGCCGATACTCGCCGCCCACCTCATAGAGCGCATGCGAGATCTGCCCGAGGGAGCAGCGCTTGACGGCGTCCATCAGGGCCTCGAAAGTGTTGCCGCGCTGGCGCGCCACGGACTGCAGCTCCTTCAGGGTGGCATCGCCCAGTGACGCGTTGCGGCGCTGAAAGGCGCGGACGTTGCCAACCTGCTGCTGCTTTTCCTCGTCGGTCGAGCGGGCCAGTTCGATCTCGCCTCCCTCCTGTTCCTTGCCCTCGGCCGGCTGAAAGGTGTTGACCCCGACCAGCGGCAGCGAGCCGTCGTGCTTCTTGTGCTCGTAGACCATCGACTCGTCCTGGATTTTGCCGCGCTGGTACATCGTGTCCATGGCCCCCAGCACGCCGCCACGCTCGGAAATGCGCTCGAACTCCTGGTAAACGGCCTCTTCAACCAGATCGGTGAGCTGGTCGACGATGAAGCTGCCGCTCCAGGGGTTTTCACAGAAGTTCAGCCCCAGCTCCTTGTTAATGATCATCTGGATGGCGACAGCGCGGCGCACCGACTCTTGTGTTGGCGTCGTGATCGCCTCATCGTAGGCGTTCGTGTGCAGGCTATTGCAGTTGTCGAAGATCGCGTACAGGGCCTGCAGCGTGGTGCGGATATCGTTGAACTGGATTTCCTGAGCGTGCAAAGAGCGGCCCGAGGTCTGGACGTGGTATTTCATCATCTGCGAGCGTTTGTCGGCGCCGAAGCGTTCGCGCATCGCCCGCGCCCAAATGCGACGGGCCACCCGGCCGATGACCGTGTACTCCGGGTCCATGCCGTTGGAAAAGAAAAAGCTCAGATTGGGCGCGAACTTGTTGATGTCCATGCCCCGCGCCAGGTAGTACTCGACGATGGTGAAGCCGTTGGACAGGGTGAAGGCCAGCTGACTGATCGGGTTCGCTCCGGCTTCGGCGATGTGGTAGCCGGAAATCGAGACCGAGTAGAAATTGCGCACGCCGTGATCGATGAAGTACTGCTGGATATCGCCCATCATGTGCATGGCAAATTCAGTCGAGAAGATGCAGGTGTTCTGGGCCTGGTCCTCTTTGAGAATATCGGCCTGGACCGTGCCGCGCACCACCTTGAGCGTGTCGGCCTTGATCCGCGCATAGGCCTCAGCATCGACGACCTGATCACCCGTCACGCCCAGCAGACCGAGACCCAGCGCATCATTACTGGCCGGCAGATCACCGCTGTACTTCGGCAGATCATCGCCGAGAATCTCGGCGCGCCTGGTCTGAGCCCCTTCCCAGCCGCCGGTTTCCTTGAGATGTCGCTCCACCTGTTGATCGATCGCGGTGTTCATGAACATCGCCATCAACATCGGTGCCGGGCCGTTGATGGTCATCGACACGGAGGTATTCGGCGCGCTCAAATCGAAGCCGGAATAAAGCTTCTTCATGTCGTCCAGGGTCGCAATCGATACGCCGGAATTGCCGACCTTGCCGTAGATGTCGGGGCGCTCGTGGGGATCCTCCCCGTAAAGTGTGACCGAATCGAAAGCGGTCGACAGGCGCTTGGCGGGCTGACCCTCCGAGACATAGTGAAAGCGCCGGTTGGTGCGCTCGGGCGAGCCTTCGCCAGCGAACATCCGGATCGGATCTTCATTCGTGCGTCGATAGGGATACACCCCACCGGTATAGGGGTAGTGCCCGGGCAAATTTTCCTTAAGCAGAAAGACCAGCAGATCACCCCAGTCCGAAGTCTGAGGCGCCGCAATCTTGGGAATCTTTAAGCGCGAGAGGGATTCCCGATAGTTGTTACCGCTGATGGTCTTGCCGCGAACCTCGTAGCTGTATTCCGGCGATTCGACCGAGGCTTTGAGTTCGGGCCAGGCCTGCAGCAGGTCACGCGCGTCTTCGGGGATGGACTTAAGGGCTTCGGTGTAGCGTTGCAGAAGGCGATTGGTGACTGCGGCATTCGATGGGTCGGAGTCTTCGGAATTCCGGTTTTCGGTTTCCGGTTTCCTATCGGCGACAGGGAGATCGAGGGGGGCGGGAAGGGACAGGATATCAAGCTCGCGCAAGACTTCGTAGTAATGCTGCGCACGACGCGCTTCTTCGGCCCACTCGAGGACCTGTTCATTGTTGCCGCGGCCCTGCTCGGCGATTTCTGCCAGATAGCGCACGCGCTGCCCCGGAATAAGAACGCAGGGCTTAGGATCATGATCCGTCAGGTCTACGGCCGGCTCGAAGTCGCAGCGCCGCTCAGTTTTCCCTGAATCCTGAACGCGCAATCCTGAAACCTGATCTTTCAACAAGCGACAGAGTTGAGCAAACATCCAGGTCACGCCCGGGTCGTTGAACTGACTGGCAATGGTTGGATAGACCGGCACGTCCTCATCGGCCATCTGGAAGGCCAGTCGATTGCGCTTCCACTGCTTCTTGACGTCCCTGAGTGCGTCCATGGCGCCCTGCCGGTCGAACTTGTTCAATATGACCAGTTCGGCGAAATCGAGCATATCGATCTTTTCAAGCTGACTGGCAGCGCCATAATCAGAGGTCATCACGTAGGCCGGAAAGTCGACCAGGTCGACGACTTCGGAATCAGACTGGCCGATACCGGCCGTTTCCAGAATAACCAGATCGAAGCCTGAGGCCTTGAGCGTTGCCAGGCTGTCGGCCACCACTTCAGACACTGCCCGATGTCGGGCCCGGGTGGCCATGGAGCGCATGAAAACGCGATCCGAGCGCAGCGTGTTCATGCGAATCCGATCGCCCAGCAGCGCGCCCCCGGTGCGGCGACGAGTCGGGTCGACCGCCAGGACGGCAATTCTCATTTCAGGGAAAAACTGCAAAAAGCGATTGAGCAACTCATCGGTCACCGACGATTTTCCTGCCCCACCAGTGCCGGTCAGGCCCAGCACCGGAACGTGTGAAGCGCCTTCGGCCAGCTTGCGCAGACGAGCCATTTCATGCTCGGAGATCACTCCGTTTTCGATCGCGGTGAGGGTCGCAGCCAGATCGCCGGCCTTGCCCTGGGCCTTGGAGGACCCGGCCTCAATTCGGTCGGCCCTGGCCTGGCGCGTGCGCTGGACCAGATCCTCGATCATCTCTTTCAGACCCATCTTCATGCCGTCTTCCGGGTGATAGATCCGATTGACGCCCTGCGATTGCAGTTCCTTGATTTCGGCGGGAGTGATCGTTCCGCCGCCGCCGCCGAAGACCTGAATATGGCTGGCTCCCTGTTCAGCGAGCATGTCGACCATGTACTTGAAATACTCGTTGTGTCCGCCCTGGTAGGAGCTGACCGCGATGCCGTCTGCATCCTCGCAGATCGCGGCCCGAACAATATCGGCGACCGAACGGTTATGGCCCAGGTGAATGACTTCACAGCCTTCGGCCTGGATCAGGCGACGCATCAGGTTGATCGCCGCGTCGTGACCATCAAAAAGACTGGCTGCGGTGACTAAACGCAGGGGAATTTCAACGCTCGAAGACGGTGTGGCATCGAATTGCTCGGCAGACTGGCTCATCACAAAGCTCTGGAGTATTTGGGCAGAACCCGCTATTTTAACGCCTACGAGTCGAAAGCCACATCTCCCGGTTGGAATTCGCTGATCGCGACCCACCTGCGAGCACTGGCAGGCAGTAAGAGTGATGCAAACTCCAGCACGATCGAAGTCAGAACACCTACGTTCTCGTCCTCCCGTCGACGAAATGGGGCGTCACGCGGAAGATGCGGCACTGTTTCTGAAGTTGATGGCGAATCCGCATCGACTGATGATCCTCTGTCATCTGCTCGGTGGCGAAATGTCGGTCGGGGAGATGAACGGCCATCTCCCGCTCAGCCAGTCCGCCCTGTCGCAACACCTCGCCATGCTGAGGAACAACGGCATGGTCACGACCCGCCGCGAGCAGCAGACGATCTACTACTCGCTCGCCAGCGAAGAAGTCGAAGGCGTGATGGAAGTCCTCTACAAGCACTTCTGTGCCCCCGACGAGTCAAACTGAGCGGCGCTTTCGAATCAGACTGAGGAAATCTGCCTGTCCTGCCACGAAAGCGAATCGATCCCGATCTTCAGCAAGCGATTGATCGGCGCTATCCGCAAGGCCGGGCCACGGGTTCTGAAATTGCCGACCTGCCTGGTGCCTTCACCGTTCGGATTGACCTGCCGGAATCCGGCTGAGGATTCCGACCGAGAATAGGGCTCGTCCACGAACAGTTCCTGCACGCGTCCTCGATTCCCGCTAAAATACCGGGCTGGCTCCGTTCTCGTCTTCAAGATCGCGAAGGGCGCTGCAGCAGGATGGGCAGCAATCGTCCAGCTCCTGTTCTTCGATTTCTTTTTTTCGTTCCGGCCGAGGTATCGGGGATCGGCTCAAACACCTGCGACACAAGAAGCGCAGGTTCTGGAGGACACCTAATGAATCTGTTTGAAACCATCCACACGACCGAGCACGAGCAGGTCGTTTTTTGCCACAACAAGGAAGCCGGCCTCAAAGGCATCATTGCCATCCACAACACGACGCTGGGTCCGGCCCTGGGTGGTCTTCGGATGTGGCCTTATGCGACCGAACAGGAAGCGCTGGACGACGTGCTTCGCCTGTCGCGCGGCATGACCTACAAGGCGGCAGTCGCCGGCCTCAACCTGGGCGGCGGCAAGTCCGTTTTGATCGGCGACCCCCGCCAGGATAAGTCAGAGGCCCTGTTCCGCTCCTTCGGGCGTTTCATCGACTCCATGAACGGTCGCTATATCACGGCAGAAGATGTCGGCATCGATGTCAACGACATGGAGTACGTTTTCCAGGAAACCGACAACTGCGTTGGCGTGCATCAGGTCCATGGTGGATCCGGCGACCCCTCCCCGTTCACCGCCTTCGGCACGCTCCAGGGCATTCGCGCCTCCCTGTCGCATAAATTCCATAACGAAGAAGTCGGAGATTACAGTTATGCCGTCCAGGGCGTCGGCCACGTGGGCATGGAGCTGGTCAAGCTGCTGCGCAACGAGGGCGCCAAGGTTTTCGTCACGGATATCAACGATGAGGCCATTCAAGCGGCCGTTGACCTTGGCTGTGAAGCGGTTTCATTGGACGACATCTACGAGGTCGATGCCGAAGTGTTCTGTCCGACCGCGCTGGGCGCCATTGTCAACGAACAGACCATTCCGCGCTTCAAGTTCAAGGTCGTCTGCGGTGCCGCCAACAACCAGCTCGCGACTGAAGAGTGTGGGGATGAACTCGAGCGACGCGGCATCATCTACGCCCCTGACTATGCGGTCAACGCTGGCGGCCTGATGAACGTCTCGATCGAGTTCGAGGGCTACAATCGCGAACGAGCCAAGCGCATGATGCGCACCATCTATTACAACGTCTCGAAAATCTTTCAGATCGCCGAGCGCGACGGAATCTCGAGCTGGAAGGCAGCTGACCGGATGGCCGAAGAACGCATCGCCACCATCGGCAAGCTCAAGCTGCCGTTCATGGGCCGATCGCACCGCTTCCCGGGCCGCGAGCGCGGGCATAACTAAAGATCAAGGTTTCAGCTTGAAGGTTTCAGGGTTCAGGCGCACTGAGCATTGCCTCCGAGGTTCTGAAACCTGAAACCTGAAACCTGAAACCTATTGTTTATTATGAAACTGTCTGAAGACATTGAAATGCTGCGCGAGACGGTCCGTCGCTTCGCCGATGAGGCCATTGCTCCGCGTGCCGAACATATCGACCAGAGCAACGAATTTCCGCAGGAACTCTGGACCGAGCTCGGCGAGATGGGCCTGCTCGGCATCACGATTCCCGAAGAATACGGCGGCTCGGAGATGGGCTATCTGGCCCACCTCGTGGCGATGGAGGAGATCTCGCGCGCCTCGGCGTCGGTCGGGCTGTCCTACGGCGCGCATTCGAATCTGTGCACGGACAACCTCTGCCGCAATGGCAGCGAGGCCCAGCGCCAGAAGTATGTGTCCAAGCTGGTCAGCGGCGAATGGAAGGGCGCGCTGGCCATGTCCGAGCCCGGTGCCGGGTCGGACGTGGTCGGTTCGATGAGCTGTCGCGCCGAAAAGCATGACGATGTCTGGGTCGCAAATGGTTCTAAAATGTGGATCACCAACGGCCCGGAATGCGACGTTGCCGTGGTCTATATGCGCACGGCCGGCCCCGAGGCCGGCAGCCGCTGCATGACCGCGTTCCTTATCGAGCGTGACATGCCAGGATTCACTAGGGCTCAGAAGCTCGACAAACTGGGCATGCGCGGCTCCAACACCTGCGAATTGGTCTTCGATAACTGCGAAATTCCTGAAGAGAACGTGCTTGGCGAGGTTAACGAAGGCGTCAAGATCCTGATGTCCGGGCTGAACTCCGAACGCCTGGTGCTTTCAGGCGGACCGATCGGCATCATGCAGGCTGCCATGGATCAGGCCCTGCCCTACATCCGCGAGCGCAAGCAATTCGGCCGCACGCTGTCCTCCTTCGGTCTGATGCAGGCCAAGATCGGCGATATGTACGCCATGATGCAGAGCTCGCGCGGCTTCGCCTATCAGGTCGGTACCGACTACGACCGCGGTGACAAATCCCGCATTGATGCCGCCGCCTGCCTGCTGCACGCCTCGACCAGCGCGGTTAAGGTGGCCCTGGAAGCCATCCAGGCCCTCGGCGGCAACGGCTACATTAACGAATACCCCACTGGCCGCCTGCTCCGGGACGCCAAGCTCTATGACATCGGCGCCGGCACCAACGAGATTCGCCGCATGCTGATCGGGCGTGAATTGGCAAGCGAGGGCTGAACCAGCCTTAAATGAGAAGCGCTCAGCAAGTTGCACGGAGCAAAGGCAAAGCCGAAGCATTCGTCATCAGATCATCCCTCCGCTTTGGTAGCCTTAAGGTTTAATTCGTACAGGAAGGACCGGTCAAATGCCTAAGCTAACGCAGACAGTGACCCTCGCGATCAGTTTGATACTGCTGGGGCAGAACGCCCTTGCCGAAGAAGCCAGCGCCGAGTTGATCGATACGGACGGCAAGTCGGTCGGCATCGTCGAATTCCGCAGCACACCCCACGGCACCCTGCTGCGTACCGAACTCCATTCCATATCGCCTGGAACTCATGCCTTCCACATCCACGAGATTGGCCAATGTGACCCTGACTTCGGGCACGCGGGGGGACACTACAATCCCGAGGCCGTCGGCCACGGACTTTTCGATGACAGTGGATTTCACGTCGGCGATATGCCCAATCTGCATGTTCCGGAAAATGGAGCGCTGACCGTCGAGATCCTCAACCACCAGCTTGCGCTGGATGAACGTCTGTTCGACGATGACGGGGCAGCAATCATGATCCACGCCGGGCCTGATGATTACACGAGCGACCCGGCCGGGGCGGCTGGCGACAGGATTGCTTGTGGAGTGATCGTCTCTGACAATTGATCAGGCACCCGTCGCCTCACACCTCCAGCTTCCTCGACCTGAATCCCCTCTCTCGCTAGGGAGCATTAGGGCTCCTGCAGCGGGCCTTCGCCGGCCGTGGGCATTGCGAGGCCCGCCTACCCCTCCCCGCCCTCGGTTTTGATCTTGAGCGCTTCGCCGCAGTGTTTGCAGTGGACCGCGTCCGGTTCGTGTCGAGTCAAGCCGCAGTCGGAACACGTGTAGTGCACTTTCGAAGGCTGAATCACGGCCCTTGCGAGCTGAAAGAACAACGCGACGCCGATGATCATAATGAAGACCGATAGGAGCTTCCCGCCCGAAGTGGTCATGGTGATATCGCCGAAGCCAGTGGTCGTCAGAGTGGCCACGGTGAAATACAGGGCGTCGATATAGCCCGCCGGCCCGACGCCTTCATCGAAGGCCACCACGAACACGAAAGAGGTGGTCACGAAGATGAACACGAAAAGGTGCACCGCGGCCAGGATCGAATCTTCTCGCAGTCGGAAGAAGCGGCTCTCGCGGCGCAGATCACGGATCAGATGATAGGAATGAATCAGGCGCAGGCCGCGCAGGATGCGCAGAAACGCCAATTGCTCGGTGAAAAGCGGGGCCAGCAAGAGCGCAGTGATGACGAGGATGTCGGCGATCGTGTAAATCCGGCGGATTTCATTCTTCGCGTTGGGCGAGACCCAAAGGCGTGCCATCAGGTCGGCGAGAATGAGCAGCCCGAGAATCACGTTGATAGCGTGCAAAAGCGGGGTCTGCGTGATTGCCGCGGTAAAGATGAAGTAGACGATGGTCAGCGCATCAAATGCAATCAGTCCATATCGAAAACGTCGCGCGCGCTGGCTGCGCCCACGATAGAGCAACCGAACCTGACGGTGGAACTCGTCACGCATCGGGACGAGGAATTTTCATTTTGACTTCTCCGAAGCGGCGTTGATCGAGAGTTTGCCGGCCAGCGACCCTCCTCCAGAACCGAAGATCATTACGAGAATGATCATCGCGCATTGTCTTCTATAATGACACTGTAACAACACCGGTTCAACGCAGCAAAAGCTCCGACTCCAGACCGCACAGATCTTGGCGACATCACGAATGATTCGTGCTGATGGCCGTCCGCCGTCGCGGGAAAAACAGGAGGCGCCGTTTCGACCGCCCGCGAACGATCCCAGGCCGTATTGACCCGATGACCCTGGAACCATCCTGAGGGGCGCAATGTCAACCGGGCGGCAGCAGCGAGTCCTGCATGATCTCGATGTTCTGGACGATTTCTTCATCCTCCTCGGTGAAATAGGCGATATGAAACATCGCATCGCCTTCCTGTGCCAGCGGGATATTCTGCTTGCCGATGATGATTCCTGATCGAGCCGCTCGGACGGTCGTGAACGTCTGTCCGAAGGGACTGCCGATCCGGGCCAGCGCGTCGCCCTTATGCACATCGTCACCAAGATTCTTCAGGCTGTTGACGATGCCACTTGCATTCGCGCGTGTCCAGGCGCTGGTGTTGGCCACGAAGGGGTTGACCGATGCCCGCCCTTTTCTGCTGACTTTTCGCGTGATCATGCCTAAGTGAGCCAGGACGTTTTGAATGCCGCGAACACCCGCCCGGATGGAGAGTTCATCGAAGCGAAGCGCCTGGCCGGCCTCGTACAGCAGGATCCGAGTACCCCAGTCGACCGAGGCCTCTCGCAAGGACCCATCGCGCAGGTTCGAATTGAGCAGGACGGGCACGCCGAACACCTCGGCCAGCTGGCGGGTCGCTTCGTCTTTCAGATTGGCGCGGATCTGTGGCAAATTGGAGCGATGAATTGCGCCCGTGTGCAGATCGATTCCGTACTGACAATGCTTCACGATTTCCGAAAGAAACGTGTGCGCCACGATCCCCGCGAGCGAACCCGTTGTCGATCCCGGAAAGCAGCGATTCAGATCACGCCGATCGGGCATGTAGCGGCTCTGGTTTAGAACACCGTAAACGTTGACCATCGGAACCAGAATCAAAGTGCCAGAGGACAGGCGAAGGGTTTTCTGACGAATCAGACGCCGGATGATCTCGATGCCGTTCAGTTCATCGCCATGAACTGCCGCCGAAACGAACACAGTGGGACCTTCCCTCCTGCTTCGGATCACATGCACCGGCATCGAAATGTCGGTGTCTGTGTACAGCCGAACGACCGGCATCTTAATCTGCCGCGTCTGGCCTGGCGCGATGCGGTGATCGCCGATGATCATTTCACTCATGTTTCCCGGTTCTCGAATATCGACCATGCGATGCAGCGCGAATGCTATCCGGGAACTCTACCTTGAAGGTCATCCGAAATGCATGATTTGCCAGGAGAAGCTTTGGAGAGGCTGACCGGCCTGTACGGCAATTGCCTCATGGAAGCGTCACCACTCTTACGGAATATCCTAATGCCAGAGATACTCGGAATGCGGCCGGCCCTCGATCAGCATCAAAGCCCCGACAGGTACTCACGGCCGGTCAACATCATGGCCTTGAACGCCTCTCTGTCGTTGTCCTCAACATGGTTCATCAACGATTTCAAGACCTCCAGCAGCACCTGCCGAGGCTCGCCGCCTCGCTCGTTAAGTCGCTGAATCTCAAAATACAGATCGGGGTTTTCCGCAGCGACGTCACGGGCAATCGCTAGCTGTCGATTGAAGGTGGTGCTCGAGACTGCGGCCAGTTCACCAGCGCTCAGCCCCGATCGGGTAACGGCGGCGACGAAGGTGATATTGACCGCATGCGACAGGCCGAGCACCCAGGCGATCAGACGATCGTGCTCTTCAATATCGATCCGCTTGATCTCAGCCATGGTCTGAGTAAACAGCGCTTCGGCTTCATCAACGGCGTGCTGGTTGCCAACATCCATAAACAGCACGTGGCGGCCGGAAAGCAGCCGAGTATCAGGACCGAACATCGGATGCACCGAGCAGACCTTCAGTCCCGCAGACGCCGCCCGACGCAGGGGCTCGATCAGCGGGCTCTTGATCGAGGCGACATCGAGTATGAGGCCCCGGTGCCCACGCTCGATCAAGGCGTCCAACAAATCGACCGTCACCGCGATCGGCGTCGCCAGAACAACGATATCGACATCGCCCGAAGCCTCTTGCCAATCGCGGCATCTGTGTTCTGAATCCGCAGTGAACTGCGGATCTGCCAGCAGCACCTCGAAGCCCTGGTTATCGAGAAATCCGGCCAGCCAACCGCCCAGACGGCCCGCGCCGCCGATGACAAGGGCCCGACGCCCAGTGCCGTGCGCGCTGAGCTGGCCACGTTCCTGCTCCTGGCGGGCGAGCGAGGCGTCGATCAGGCGCTTGAGCAAGGCTTCGGCCAGATCGGGGTCCAGGGCCAGCGAAACGGCTTTGGCGCGGACGTGGTCCAGCACTTCGCGCTCGCGCTTGAAGTCCCTGAGCTGCCGACCCTGCTTCTGCTTGAAGCGACCGATTTCGGAGACCACACGCTGACGCTCGGCAGCCAGGGTGACCAGTGAGGCGTCGATGGCGTCCAGGCGCTGACGCAGCTCGTCGATTGCTTCAGGCTCAGCGGCCTCGGTGCTTTTTTTGACCATGGGTGGCTCAGGCGCGGCTCATGAATTCATGGGTTTCCGTGTTGACCTTGACCCTCTCGCCCGGCGTGATGTAGTCCGGCACCTGGATTTCCAGGCCCGTTTCCAGCGTCGCCGGTTTGGCCGAGCGGCTGGCGGTCGCGCCTTTCATGACCGGAGCGGTGTCGGTGACTTCAAGCACCACGGATTGAGGTAGCTGAATGGCCACCGGCTGATCACTGATGATCAGCACGTAGATGTCGCCCAGACCGTCGGTGATGAAGGCCGCGGCGTCGCCCACCTCGGACTCGCTCAGGATGTACTGGGTGAAGTCCTCGCTGTCCATAAATACGAAGCCCTCACCGTCGCGGTATGAAAATTCGCTTTGGCGGCGAACCAGGTCGGCCTCGTTGACCGAGTCGTCTCCCTTGAAGGTGATTTCACGCCGGTCTCCGCCGGGAATCGACTCCAGCTTGAAGCGGTAGATCGTGCCGCCGCCACGAGCAGTGGGTGCTGAACGGTCAATCTGGCGAACGGCCCAGACAGTGCCTTCGTGCTCGATGACGTTGCCGCGCTTGATTTCAGTGACTTTGGGCATCCTAGGACTGGCCTGCGTGGTAGAAGGCGCCAAGGGTACCCGATTCCATGCTTTCTCGGCACACGATCAGCTCATTCGGACGGGTAGCTCGTTCCAAGAGCCAGCGCCCGGCGGAGTCTGACCCTGCCGGTGTCATCCAGCAGCTGCAGGCCCTTGCGATCAGTCCCGCTCCCGGTGAAGTTCACGATTCCAAGCGCTTCGGCCGCCAGGCCAAATTCCGGATAGGCCTCGCTTTGAATCACCCGCTGGAATTCCTCTTCCCAGATTTCCGGGACGCTCAGTTCGCCAAGACGATGCACCAGGGACCTCGCAGTCCAGCGCCTGGAGCCATCTTCGATGCAGCAGCTCGCAAAAGCGGCCAGGGTGCGGTCGAGCGACTGTTCCTCGCCGGCAACGATCCGCAAACGGTGATCGACCCTAAGAAAAAAGGCTGCGCCGGACCAGTAGACTCGACGATAGGCCCGCTGTTTCCACATCCGAGGACTGAGCCTGGCCAGGGGCTCACCCTGCCCCGCCGGATCGTCGAAGCCTCGTTGAAAACCGGCAACCAGCCGCCGCCACGCCTCCTCAGGCTCGATCACCCCGGCCCGGGCCTGAAGAAAATACTGGTAATAAGAAGCCAGGCCCTCTGAGAACCAGATGTCCTGGTTCCCGGCGAAGGGCAGCAGCAGATGAGCAAGTTCATGATAGGCGTGCCACTCATCGAGCAATTCGTCCAGGCTGGCATCGGGCGATACGCGCAGATGAATCTCCGGCGGTGAGGTGCGCCTGACCCATCCATGGCCCACTGGATTCCTGCCATTGCCAGCGTGCAGCTCCACTTTGATCCGCGGCACCGGAAATCGTCCCCCGACCGACTCCACTGCGGCGATCGCCTGATCGATCCAAGAACGCCATTGCGTCCCGGAGTCCATCAGCTGGGAATCCATGACCAGTTCGAGCTCAGGCCTTGAGTCGGCCCGCCCGGCCTGTGATGCGAGCGTCGCCATGAGGCATAGGACGGGGATTCTGATCGAAGGCGACCTTGGCCAGCTCATGGACGCAATCCGTGCGTTGAGGCCATCCAATATGAACAGGTTTGACGGGGAGTAAGAGAAGATGGCATCGGAGTATCCATGGCGTCATGAGACGCCTAATTCAGTCAAGCTCGCATGAAGACCCCCCGATCGATTGCTTATGATCGGCGTCTGAGGTTGCCATCTCCGCTGCAGGCGCTGACAATACCACCCGACCCCATCGACCATCCAGTCTCATGCTCGCAGCAGTGCTCATCGCTCTTTCCATGGCCCTTATCCCCTCAAATGCCAGTGCTCAGGATCAGGACCTAAGCATCGAACGCATCTTTGAATCACCAAATCTGTCCGGCCCCAGTCTGCGCCAGGCCGAGCTATCGCCTGCCGGTGATCGGGTCACTTTCGTGCGTGCTCGGAAGGACGACGTCGATCTGATGGATCTCTGGGAATATCATATCGAAGACGCTCAAACCCGACGACTGGTCGCGGCCGATGCGGTCCTCGCGGAAGCAATTGAACTGTCCGAGGCGGAAAAGGCCCGGCGCGAGCGAGCCCGGATCTCCAGCCTGCGAGGCATCGTCGAATACCGATGGTCGCCGGACGGACGCTTCCTGATTTTCCCGCTCGGAGGGAATGTTTTTTTGCTGGACCTGAGCAAGGGGGAAAGCAGTGTGCGACAGATCACCGGCGATGAAGCCTTCGACACGGACCCCAAGATCGCGCCCGATGGCCGCCACGTCGCTTTCATTCGTGAGCGCAACCTCTGGGTGGCCAACGTCGAGACGGGCGTGGCAAGCGCCTTGAGCGAAGATGCCAGCGAGACCACCAGCAACGGGATGGCGGAGTTCATTGCGCAGGAAGAAATGGGACGATCAACGGGCTATTGGTGGTCACCAGATTCGGGCCGGATTGCTTTCTTACAAGTCGATGAAAGTCCAATCGATGCCAGCCTGCGCTATGAGATCAGTGGCGGTGAGATCACGATGATCGAACAACGCTATCCCTATGCCGGCACTCCCAACGTCACCTATCGTCTTGGCGTGGTCGACATCGAGAGCCAGGAGCGGACCTGGCTTGATCTGGGAGAAGAGACCGACATCTACATCCCGCGGGTGGCCTGGCATCCGGACGGCCGACACCTGAGCGTTCAGCGCCAGAGTCGAGACCAGCAGACGTTGGAGCTGCTCTTATTTGATACGCGCGAGGGCGGTCAGCGGACGCTGCTGACCGAGCGCAGCGACACGTGGATCAATCTGCACGATGACCTGTATTTCCTCCGCGACATGAACGCCTTCATCTGGTCCTCGGAGCGCAGCGGCTACAACCACCTCTATCTCTATGACCTGGAAGGTCAACTGATCCGGCAGTTGACCGATGGGGACTGGGCGATCGATGAACTGACCGGGGTCGACGAGGAGCTCGGCCTGGTCTATTTCACCGGTGCTGAAGTATCGCCCCAGGAAAAGCAACTCTATCGCCAATCGCTGGTGACCACCTCACCAGAGATCGTTTCGCGCATCTCGGAGCGCTCGGGCTGGCACGAGGTCCGGATGGATCGCGCGGCCCGTGTGTATGTCGATACCTTTTCCAACACCAGTCAACCGCCGCAGCATTCCCTGCATTCTGCCGACGGTGAACGAATCGCCTGGTTGGTCGAGAATCAGGTGATCGAAGATCATCCCTATGCGCCGTTTGTAAATTCGCATCAAACGACCGAATTCGGGCATCTGACCGGCCCGGACGGCCAGAAGCTCTTCTACAGCATGATCAAGCCCGCAGACTTCGACGAGTCAACACAGTATCCGGTCTTCTTCTACGTTTACGGTGGGCCGACCCACCGCCTGGCGACCAACAGCTGGGGCCGGCGTGGCCTGGTCAACCAGTACATGGCGCAGCAGGGTTACGTGGTCTTCACGATCGACAATCGTGGCGTTGAGCGTCAGGGCAAGGCGTTTCAAGACGCTGCCTATCTTGAGCTCGGGCAGATCGAGATGGTCGACCAGATGGTGGGCGTGGATTTCCTCAAGTCCCAGCCTTTCGTCGATCCAGATCGCATCGGTATCTTCGGCTGGAGCTACGGCGGCTACATGGCGCTGATGGCCGCCGCGCAGTATCCGGGGGAGTTCGCGGCCAGTGTGGCCGTGGCCCCGGTCACCGACTGGGCGCTCTACGACACGCACTACACGGAGCGCTACATGTCGACCCCGCAAGCCGCACCCGAGGCCTACGAAAAAGGCAACGTGCTGACCCATGCCAATCAGATCAGTGATCCACTGATGCTGATCCACGGGATGGCTGATGACAACGTGCTGTTCACCCACTCCACCATGCTCATGCAGCAACTTCAGGAGGCCTCGGTCCCTTTCGAGCTCATGACCTATCCCGGTGAAAAGCACGGCATCACCGGACGCGGCCAACGGGTGCATGTCTATCGAACAATCACCGACTTTATGAATCGGCAGCTCAAGGATCAGCCATGAGCCAGGCGACGTCGGTTTACGCGCTTTACCAAACATTCCAGCGCTGGCCAGGTGGCCAATGGCTGTTTTCCCGCCTCTTCAGTCGGAAAGCCCCCTACTTCGCGACGATCGGCGCGAGATTCACCGAACTGCGCCCCAACTACTGCGAGGTCTTCCTGCGCAAGCGGCGCAAGGTCCAGAACCACATCGGAACGGTTCACGTGATCGCCATCTGCAACGCCATGGAGATGGCCATGGGCGCCCTCGCCGAATCAACGATCCCCGCCGATCTGCGCTGGATTCCGAAGGGCATGACGCTGAGCTACACCGCCAAGGCTGACAGCGATATTCTCGTGCGGGCCACCACCACGCCCGAGGCCTGGAAAGCGGGCGATGTCCCAGTCTCTGTGACCGCCTACCGCAAAGACAACACGGTGGTCGTCGAAGGAACAATCCTGCTCTATGTCAGCGCCCGACCCTCGAAAGACTGATGCACCTTCCACCGCCGATCGATTTCAGGAAAAAGCTAGAATGCCCGTTCTGCAATCGGCTGACGCCGGTATGCGAAAGCCGCTGCCAGCATTGCGGTCAGGAAATCCCCGGTGGCTTTCGCCAACGAGAGCGGCAGCGACTGGAAAAACTTCGGCAATGGCATTTCAAGCTGGCCTGGATCGTTCTACCCCTTCTGCTGCTCTTGCTGATGCTGTTGTTCCAGCCCTTCGCTGAGCGAAAGACCAGGGCCTCCGGCGCACTTCCTTTCGATCCAGGCCATGCGCGACTGGCTCCAAACGCAGCCGATCTGCAGACCACGGGGGCGCTCAGCGTTCTCGACACGACTAAGGCGCGATCGAAACCTGGGAGAGCATGTCCGCGATGGCGTCATAGCTGATGTCGCCACGCTCAATGCGCGCCAGCTCTTCCGGGCTCGAACAGATGATCTCGCCAAGCGCTTCAAAAGCACCAATCACGCCGTTCAGCCCCTCTGCGCGAGACCGGGATGGATGGCGCGGCACGAAAACAAGGTCGAGCGCATCCTCGTCACGACGGTGTAGAACAATGATATTGGCTGTGGCCGCGCGCTCGACGCGGCTGTGCCAGGCCGGCAACCAGTCTTTCATTCGAGTTTTCAGGACCTCCGGCGTCCCACGCCAGTGCAGAAAGCCCATCGGGTAGACCGATTCAGCCCAGCCGTCGCGTTCGAAGAAAGCGATGCTCTGTTCCAGGGGAAAGGCGCCCTGCTGGGCCGAGCACGGCATCAAATGGTGGTGAAGATGGCCCGGAATCGATGCGCCTGCTCCAACCCCGTTGTGAAAACCCAGCCAGCCAGGGAGCTCGGCCACCACCTCAATCAGCTCCTCCACAATCTGCCCCAATCGATCGGCATCGCCATGCCAATGCTGCTCTTCGTGCGCGATCGAGGCCAGAATCAGGTGGCCTGAGGCGAGGGGGAAAGGATTCATCCAGGCTTTCAAATGATCGTGCGGCGCTGGCAGGCGATAGCCCAGCTCGAGGCCTCGACTCTGCCAACGAATGTTATCGGCACATAGAAAACAGCCGTGGTGGACCGGGTCGACGCCTCGCGGGGGAACGGCCGGACCCACCCCGCCGAAGCGTCGAGCGCGAGCCGGGTTGAACTGCACGCGGAAATGATCGGCGCCAAAGCGGTTGCCAGGAAAACGGTAGTGTCGAACGCCTTCCAGATCATCGCGAATGAATCCGGTCTCGAGCTGTTGCAGATGCAGCGCGGACAGCGCCGCCACCAGACCATGATCGCGTTGCCTATCAGCGAGCTGTCGCTGCAGCTCAGATTGACGGCGTTCCCAGGATTCGACAAGTGAAGCGGTCTCCGGGCAAAACGCCGGAGCAGATTTACTACGATCAGATGTCATGGCATTAGTATACTGATCGTCTCATTCGAATACGGTGCCAGACCCATGCGCGGAGACCAGCTGGTCATAGAATCCCATCATCGAGAGGCCGCGAGCGATTTATACGACGCACTGGTCCCCGCCTTGAAGGTCGACAGCGCCAGGCTGGTTATCACCATCGCCGGTGAGTCCGGCAGCGGCAAATCGGAAACCGCAGAAGCGCTGGCTGAACAACTCCAGAAACACGCGATCAAGGCGGTCATATTCCAGCAGGATGACTACTTCGTGCACCCCCCGCGCACCAATGATGCGACGCGTCGTGGCGACATCAACTGGGTTGGACCGAGAGAGGTACAGCTTGATCTAATGGACGAGCACTTGGCCGCGTTCTTGAATGGGCAACAAGAGATCGTGAAACCCCTGGTCGACTATGCAGCCGATCGCATCGATGAAGAACGATTCTCTTTTGGCGATGCGCAGGTCGCCATCGCCGAGGGAACCTACACGACCCTGCTAGAGCAGGCAAATTGGCGTGTCTTCATCAACCGAACGGCTGCACAGACCCGTGCACATCGGGAAAAGCGAGCGCGCCACGCCTCCGAGCTGGATCCCTTCATCGAGCGCGTGCTGGCCATCGAGCACGAAACCATTTCCAGCCACCGTCCTCGCGCCGACTTCATCATCGAGTCGGATTACACCGTTCATCCCGCCACCAGGGACGTCTGAACATGCATGTCGCCTTTCTCAACCCCCAGGGCAATTTTGACGCCCACAACGCCTACCTTACAGAACATCCGGATTTCGGCGGCCAGCTGATTTACGTGCGCGAACTTGCGCTGGCCATGGCTAGCATGGGCGTACGCGTGGATGTGCTCACGCGCCAGATCGTCGATCCCGCCTGGCCCGAATTCTCGGCCGCCGAGGATGACTTCGGCGAAGCCGCCGATCGGGTGCGCATCATTCGACTACCCTTTGGTGGACCGAAGTTTCTGCCCAAGGAAGCGCTCTGGCCCGTGTTGCCCGACTACGTTGCTGCCATCCAGGAACATTACGGCGATACCCTCCCCGACTACTTCACTGCCCATTACGCCGACGGCGGATACGCGGCTGCTCTGTTGCGAGCGCGAACCGGTCTGGGGTTCACGTTCACGGGCCACTCCCTGGGCGCGCAAAAGATGGACAAGCTCAAGGCAAGGAAAGACAATTATCAGGCGCTGGAAGCGCGTTTCCATTTTGCCAAGCGCATCGAAGCTGAGCGCCTGGCGATGAATTTGGCGGACCGAGTCATCACCTCAACCACCGCCGAGGCCACCGAACAATACGCGCACCCGCTGTATGCCGATGCCGCCCCGCCGCAGCTCTCGGGATACGACGTGGTCCCGCCGGGCATCAACGGTCGAATTTTTCATCCTGCCCCCAATCGCGACCCGTCCGCATCAACTCCCGTTGTGGTCGGAGACTTCGACCGACCGCAGGTCATTGTGGCCAGCCGTCTCGACGCCAAAAAGAACATCGCCGCTGTGGTCGAGGCCTTTGCCACCAGCCCGGACCTCGCCGCGAGAGCGGGACTGGTGATCTGCACTCGAGGAATGGATGATCCCTGGGCAGAACTAGAGCAGCTCAATGCCGAAGAGCGCGGCGTGCTGGCACCGATTCTGCAGCGGATCGAGTCTGCCGGACTACGGGCATCGGTTCGTTTTCTCAATATCGGTTCCCAACAGGCGCTAGCCAGCACCTACCGAGGCCTCGCCAGCCTCGACTCGGTATTCGCTCTCCCTTCGCTGGTTGAGCCCTTCGGCCTGGCGCCGATCGAGGCCGCCGCCTGCGGTCTGGCCATTGCTGCAACAAAGAACGGAGGCCCGTCGGAGGTGTTCGGCAAAGGAGGCGGCGTGCTGTTCGACCCCGAAGACCCGGTCGACATCGCTCGCCAGTTGATGATCGCTCTGGAACGGGCGCCGACGCTCAGAGCTCAGGCCATCGAAACCATCGTTCCGAACTACACATGGGAGCAGACGGCCGATCACTACCTGGCAATCATTCGTCGTGGCCTGACTCGGAAACGAGCGTCGATCGAGGAACCCCTCACGCTGGATGCGGGCCCGAGAATCCGCGAGTGGCTGGGCGTCGAATCAGCGGATTGATCGACGCCAGCAACGTCGATGGCGAAAATCAGCCCGCTGTCTGATCTCTTTTCCGGTCCCGCGCGACCTGAGGCGTATGATTCAGGTCCATCGGTTGATAGCGTCGTGCCTGTCCCAGCATGACTCGATTGACCACGACCACACCGGCGTCAGTAATATGGAATCGCTTCGCGTCCTCAACCGGATCCTTCCCGATCACGGTTCCGGGCTCGAGGATGCAGCCATTGTCCAGGATCACTCCATCCAGCACGCAGCCTGCCTTGACCTCGCACCCCGGTAGCATGACAACGCGGTCCATGTCGCAGCCTCGACCCACCGTGCAATCGACCGCGAGTAGCGATCGATGGAGCCTTGAATCTGAGACGATGCAGCCATTGCTCACGATCGAGTCAACCAGCGTGCAACCACCCTGGGGGCCGTGGTCAGTGAAACGGGCCGGCGGCGACTGCAACAATTTTGTATAGATCGGCCAGGTCGGATCATTCATATCCATTACCGGATCATCATCAAGCAGCTCCATGTTGGCATCAAAATAGGCGTCGATCGTGCCGACATCGCGCCAGTAAGGCCGATCCGGTGAAGCTCGACGAAACGGGTAGGCATAAATGGCCTCACCTGCGCGCAACGCGGCCGGGATGATGTCTTTGCCAAAGTCGTGATCGCTATCCGTATCGCGAGCATCGCGCTCCAGCGATTCAGACAGATAAGCCGACTCGAAGGCGTAGATCCCCATACTGACCAGCGCATGGTCGGGATCATCCGGCAGCGGCTTTGGCTCGTCGGGCTTTTCTTCGAAACCGATAATGCGGTCATTCGCATCGACCTGCATCACGCCGAACTCGTGGGCCTGATCAATCGGGATAACGTTGCAAGCCACCGTGATCTTCGCCTGCCAGTCGGCGTGGGCGGCCAACATCTCGCCATAGTCCATTTTGTAGATGTGATCGCCGGCCAGTATCAGGGTGTATTTGTGCCGGTAGGCTTCAATGATGTCCAGACCCTGATAGACCGCATTGGCCGTGCCTGAATACCAGGATTCCTCATCCAGCCACTGCTGAGCTGGGATGATGTCCAGGATGTCTCCGAAATCCGTGTTCAGCCGATTCCAGCCGCGCATCAGATGACGAATCAGCGAATGTGATTTGTACTGAGTCAGCACCGAGATCCGGCGAATATTGGACTGCAAGCAATTTGAGAGCGTGAAATCGATAATTCGGTACTGCCCACCGAAAGGCACGGCCGGTTTTGCCCGCCAGTCCGTCAGCATCTTGAGGCGGCTGCCTCGGCCACCAGCCAGCACGAGGGCCTGAGTCTGTCGTGTTAAACGGCTGATATGGCGAGTTCCGTATTTCATTGCAGCAACCCTGCGGCTAAACCAGATTCAATAGTACCGAATGTTTAAGTGCTTTCTACCTCAGCCTAAGGATCGATCCAGATGCAGGGCTTCAAGCGCAATCAGGTAGACTTTAACTCTCGTTTCAAGCACGTCGGACCAGGATCCTAAAAATGGCGAGTAAAACTCCCATTCAGCCGAACCATGCGAACGCCATGACGCGAGAGATCTGTGTGCTGACCGGTGATATTGTGCGCTCGTCGAGCCTGAGCAATGCGTTGCTTGAGGCGCTGATAAAGTCGCTGCAGCGCATCTCAGACGATATTCGGAGCTGGTCTGCAGTGCCCAGTCCGCCGCTGGAGCGCTTTCGCGGCGACGGCTGGCAGCTGGCGCTGACCGAACCCAGCCGCGCGCTGCGCGCTGGGCTGTTGGTTCGTGCGGCCATCAAATCTTGCCATGCGCAAGCCGATTCACGGATTGGCTTCGGCGTGGGCGCAGGCGCCATCAAGCAATCGCTGGCGACCTCCAGCGGCCCGGCCTTTGAGCTTTCCGGCGAGCTGCTGGACGAACTCAACGGCCCGGATCGCTGGGCCTATGGACACAGGACAGACAACTCGACCCCGCCCTCCCTCGCCTCAGCGCTGTTCGTGGCCTGCGAGGCCGTTTCTTCGACTTGGACTTCGCGCCAGGCCGAAGTGTTCAGTCAAATGATCCAACCAGAGAGGACGACCCTGCACGCCGTCGCTGATCGGCTTGATATCAGTCCACAAGCCGTTCAGACCCACTTCTCCAAGGCCGGAGGTCGTGCCCTGAGTCATGCGGTGAAGGCCTTCGAACGGGCGATGGAGAAAAACCAACCTTAAGAGATTGTTTTAATTAAAACAACCTAATAAGATTGTTTTTCGGGTCACACCATCACTAAGGCAAATCGTTGATGCTCGAAACATTCATTGCCCTGCTCGTCGCCCATATCCTCGCGGACTTTTTCTTTCAGCCTCGATGGCTGGTCAAGAACAAGGCCCGCCTGTCAACGCTGTTTCTACACGGCTTGATCGTCGCATTCTGCGCGATTGCAGCGCTTGGCATTGGGCACCTGCCCGCCTCATCGGCCTGGCTTGCGGTGCTCTGCATCACCTTCGCTCACATCACCATCGATGGGGTGAAAACTTTATTGTCACGAACCCGATGGGGAAATCATCGAGCGCTGGGCCTGTTTATCGGCGATCAGATCGCCCATCTGGTCTCCATCAGCCTGATCGCATGGTGGCTTCATGAGGCTTGGAACCTGGGCCACTGGGCCGAGCTGGGGCCGGCGGCTGAGCACTATGTTTTAACTGGCTTGTGTTTATTGGGGGGACTGGTGCTCATCACTCGAGCCGGCGGATTTTTCGTCGCCATTCTCCTGAAGAGCTTGGAAGCAGGCCCCATTGAAGATGGGCTCGAGCGTGGCGGCGCCTGGATCGGCTTTTTCGAACGCTTGCTGATTTTTTTCTTTGTCCTGGTCCAGCAGTATCCGGCCATCGGGCTGTTGATCGCAGCAAAATCCATCCTACGGCTGCGCACCAACCAGGACCGCAACTACAGCGAAATGGTCATTATCGGCACCCTGGCCAGCTTCACCTGGGCCATCATCACCGCCTGGCTGACCCTGAAGGCCTGCCAGTTTTTCCTCGCGAGGAGCATGTGAGTGAGAGGCACCTGGCCTCCAATGCCGCCCGCAAAGTGCCAAACGCCAACACTTGATCGATGAATTGAACATGCCAATCGAAGCCGACCCACCGACCACCGCACCGTTCAGCCCACTCAAGCTTCAGGAGCGCTCGATAGGCCTACAAATGCTGGCTGTGGTGATCGGCGTTGCAAGCCTGGTGCTCTCTTCCTACATCGAAGTGCCGATGATTCCCGTTCCGATGACGATGCAAACCTACGCTGTGCTGGTGATTGCTGCATTGTTTGGCTGGCGACTTGGAGCTGCCACCGTGCTTGCTTGGCTGGCACTGGCGGCATTGGGTCTGCCCGTTCTCTCCGGCGGCAACGGCGGCCTGCAGGCCTTTGCTGGCCCGACCGCAGGCTATCTATTTGCCTTTGTGTTGGCCGCCGCAGTGACGGGTTGGCTGGCAGAAAAGGGCTGGAACGCGAAGCGCCCTGCCCTGGCGTTTAGCGCCATGCTGCTAGCCCACGCCGTTTGCCTATTGTTTGGCGCGCTGTGGCTGGCCACAAAAATCGGATTGGAACCCGCCATTGCCGGCGGCGTGACGCCCTTCCTCATTGGCGCTATCGTGAAATCAGCCCTTGCCGTCGCAACCCTCAAGGCACTTGATTGGGCCACGGCCCATCAATAGATCAAGCCGATTACCCCAGCACCCCCGCTTTAGCGAACATTTCCGTCGCTTGCTGGCTTGCGGCCGAAGTTCCAGCGGTCAATCGCCTCCGGATCAAAGCTTAAAGTCAACGCACCTTTCAAAATCGTCCACGAACCAATCGAACGGCCTGCAGGGTTTCCGTAGACGCTGGAAGCACAATGCCATCGACAAAATCGATGCTCCACACCTGTTCCCCCGCACCGCTGACTGGCGTGCTTGACCAGTACGCTGTCACTGGCGCAGAGGGAAAGGCATCGCTATCCAGCGCGGGGCCGAAACAGTGCTGTTCGATGATGGATGCCAGCTCGTTGCGGTTGGGCAGGCGCCAGTCGGCCTGGTCGGCTTGAATATGACTGTCAGCGGCATTGAGCGCCGAGTTCCAGTTGAGTTGCATCTCAATGCCGGTGCAACCCGAGCCGTCCCAGCTCTGGCCCAGAGCGCAGCGTTGCCAGATCAGACCGGTGCGTTGGTGGCGCAGAGTTCCGTCTTCTTGTTCGGCAAAATCGCTCAACGGCGCACTGGCCGGAACGGCGGCATTGCTATTCCCGCCGGCGCATTGAGCCTGCAGAAGGCTTGGATACAGCATGACCAGAAAGATCAGTGACATCAGAGCAGGCTGCTTTTTGTTCAACATTATCGAATCTCCCGAACCAGGCGAACTCGTAGCGCGCCGGTTTTGTTTTCCAGGTCAATCCCACCGGTCGCCATATCGACTCGCCAGGCCAGGCCTGCACTCGCTGCCGAAGGCGTACGGGTCCAGTTGCTGCCGCCGGCCAGCGGGAAGTAGTCCGTTGCCATAGAGGGCGCATTCAAACCAGAATGGATAATTGTCGCCAGCTCCTCTCGGCTGGGGATGCGCCAGTCGCTGGCACCGCACAGCCCTTGCAGGTTGATCACGTCAAGCAATGCCGAGGTATCACAGAGACTGCCGATGCACTGGCCACCGTCGCTCTCGCCCGCCCAGCCACCGTTGGCCGTGCTCTCATTGAGTCGCCAGCTGTAGGTGTGGGCGAAATGTCGGGGGCTGGCCGGGTCGTCGACCTTGACCTCCCAGATCAGGCCGGTCACGTTGTCGACCACACAGCTCCATGCTTCCGCATCATCAGGAAGCACCCGTCCGCCGTGGTCGAGCTTGTTGTAGTCGAATCCGGCTGGGCCCGCACCGCGCTTGAGCAGGGTGCCGCTGGCCGCCAGTGCATCGCGACCGAATTCGGCGTCCTGACCGGGCCGGCCCGGTGCCGGGCATTCACCGGAACTGCCGCCCAGGCAGTCCTGCTGACCGGTATCGCCGATCTGCCGCACCCAGCAACTGGGGATTTCCGGGGGACGCGCCGCGGACTGGTAACGATCGCGGAAAAAGCCGCAGGCGTCCAGCCGCTCCGGTCCAGGAGGAGGCCGCTTGCGCTGGATCTCGAGCACCACATCGTCGATCGCCACCACGCTGACGCTGTCACGCGAAGCGCCGACCAGAGCAACAGAGAAAGTCAGCGCTTCGCCTTCGGCGGTTCCCGGCAGAGGGATCCGCAGCTGGTCGCCCGTCAGCGTTGCCCCCGGGCCGAGATTGAAGCCGAAAGGCACCGCCGCTTCGTTGGCGACAGCGCTGGCTCCTGCCCGAATCGAGGCAGACCGCGACCGGCCGCTGCTGTCGGTGACATGCACATCGAAGGCGTCGGGGATGAAGCTGCCGTCGGCGGTCAGCATCGGCATCTCGGTCAGACGAAACTTGACGGCCAGCAGGCCGTCGGGCGCCGTGAAGTCCTGCGAAAGGCCCGCCACGTAGGCCCCGCCACGCTCGATACGTGCGGCACCGGCGACCACCCCGATCGTCGGTGCCGGCACGGCAAGCCCGTCCGGCACGTCGACCATCCATTGGCTCAGCCCATCGCTGAAGTTGCCGTTGGGCAGGGCCTGGTCGAAGGTACCTGGATCGTCGGCCCATGCCGGCACATTCAGGGTCACAATGAACAGAAAAAGTACAGCTCTGCGTCCGGTGGCCACCTTGAATCGAGTGCTGGCCCCAGCATTGGCAATCGCTTTATTGAAGATCGTCATGGTCATCCTCCCGCACCCGAAACCATCGCGCCAACGCCTGGACCTTTCGGTCCATCCGAGCCACCGACGCTGGGCAGCGATAGAGCGCAGGGCAGTCCCGCCGCTTTGCCGATCCAGAAATCCGCGATGGCGACCTTGAAATCGGTGACATCGCCGGACCAGGCGGCCGCGACAAGCTTTGAAGGCTCATTAGCATCTGCCAGCGTGCCAGCGATCTTGCAAACGATGATGGCGTATTCAACCAAGGCGACAGCGCCACTGGGATCGACGAGATTGAGCGGGTTGTTGTCCGCATAGCGGTAATGCCAGGGCTCGATCGGATCATCGCTCAGGAAGCGGCCGATGGCCGGGTCATAGAGGCGAAGCCGAAAGAAGCCGAGATCGCCAGGCAGATCGAAATCCCGACCGGTATAGCGCACCGGGTCATCGATCGTCGGGGCCGGCCCTGACAGCTGACGACCGAAGGCATCGTAGGTGAAGGCTGCGATGACCTGACCGTCATTGTCGACCTGCCGGCGCACACTGCCGATATGATCGGAGAGAAGCCAGCGCAGCTCGCCACCGACCTCCATCGCCAGCGGCCGATCGACGCTGCGAGGATGCAGCAGACGCCAGACCACCTGCCCCGCATCGTCCAGTGCAATGATCGGATTCGGGCCATCGAAGATGTAGTGACGAACGACGCCGTCCCGGTCGGCGCGCACCCGCTGCTGGTTCGAGCTGTACACATAGCTGGCGGTGGAGACGACCTGATTCCCGCCATCGAACTCCGTGATCGTGACGGGATTACCTCGACCATCGCGCTGGATTTCGAGTCGGCCACCGGGCCAGCTGCGCTCGATCATCGAGCCCCGGGCGTCGTATTGATAGGTGTTGACCCCATCGGACAACAAGCGATGGCCGCCCTGCCCGGTCTGGTAGCCCAGTGTGGCCGTGTTCGCACCGCCGAAGTCACCGCTGCGACCCAGCCAGTTGCCTGACCCATCCCAGGTGAAGCTCTGGTCTGCGGTCGGAAACGCCGGCGGATAGTCTGCGGAAATCAGCCAGCCTCGTCCATCGAGGACAAAGGCGTGGCTGCCATCGGCATCGGTGCGACCGACCAGCTGCCGCCGTTCATCGCGCTGCAGCACGATGTCTTCGATCACGCCACTGTCGGGGCGGCGATGGGTGATGCGCGAGAGCGTGTCCGGACAGGACAGGCACGCGTAGTCCATCTCGGTCATCGGTCCCGGCGCGCTGTCGTCAAGGCTCGCGAAACGCTGCAGGCTCAGCGGCAGACCCGCACCGCTGTTGTCGAAAACGATGCGCTTGGGTAGTACGCCGACACCGGACTGACGCAGTTCCGTCACCTGATTCAGCCCGTTGTAGTCGTACTCGGTGATGCCGCCGAAGGAATCTTCGAGGCGGATCACATTGTCGCTGCCGTCGTAGGTGTACTCGATCCACCAGTCTGGTGCCGTCGGTGAGCTGTGGGTCATTCGCCGCACCAGGCCGTTCGGCCAATAGGTCATCGATACGGTCGCCCCGGGCCAGGTCATCGCATCGATCTGACCCGCCGAGTTCGTGTTCCAGGTGTAGCCCGACGGACCGACACCCGCGCCGATCCAGCGCTCGCCTTCCAGCTGCAAACCTTCATCGTAGTCGAACTCTCGGCGAATGCCGTCCTGGCGGATTTCCACGAGCAACTCGCCCAGCTCACCGAATTCGCTGACCACTTCGCCACCGAGTGGATCGGAAAAACCGACCAGCTGACCCTGAGCATTCACGTCAAGGCCGTGTGCCTCTCCCACCGGATCGGTATGCGAGATCGGTAATCCCACCTCGTCGTACTCGACGACCCGATCGCCGCCGAGCGGGTCACTGCGCCGTGTGGTCCGACAAGACGCATCGAGCTCCTGCTCATAGCAATTACCGAGCGCGTCACAACGACTCAGCCATTCGTCCTCGCCGGTACACTCACCCCATGACCAGGTCCAACGCCGCCCATCGGGTTCGACGAGGACGGTCCGGTTGTCCTCTTCACCCCACTCCTGGAGCGTGATACCGCCGTCACGATCCACGTACTCGATCAGACGGCCCTGATCGTCATAGGTCCAACGCTCTTCGACGAAGACGCCGAGGTCGACTTCGTCGCGCTGCAGAATCAGCAGGCCTTGATCGTCATAGAAGAACTGGCTCTGCAGTCCTCTCGAATCGAACACCGTTTCGGGAACGCCATCCACCGCAAACTGGAACAGGTTGCAGCCGTCCAGCGTGACCGGGTCCGCATCGCCCGGACAGTGGGCGATCTGGCGACCCTGGTCATCGAAAACCATCCGCGCGATCGGCTGCCCGAGGGCGTCGAACAGGGCCGTGACATGGTGCGGATAGTCCGGATTGCCGTACTCGAAGGTGCTCACCCCGCCGGCCAGGTCGGTCACGCTGGCCAGGTTTCCGTTCGTGTCGTAGCCATAGACCAGGCGACCGATCTCGCTCGTGCCGTCTTCATCGATCAGCACGATGTCGGTAATGCGTCCCTCGCCGTCGCGCACATAGTCGACGCGAGCCCCCCAGGAACTCTGCCAGCCATTGGTGCTGGAGGTCAGCACCCCGCCCTGCGTATCGCGAACTTCGAGCAAACCGTCGACTTCACTGATCACGAAGACCAGGCCTTCTTCGGTTTCAAGTTCGTAGACCGTCGGGTTGTAGGGAATGATGTAGTTGGCGAATCCATTCCCGAACTTGTGGATCGTCTCCGGCCAGTCAACCGCGCGCAGCGTGTCGGTCACCCCCGCGTCGGGTAGGTATTCCACCTTGAAGGACAGGATCCCTGGGAACGAATTGAGCTGCGGATTGAATCGAAAGCCCACGCGTTCGCCGTTGGGCTTGACCACGGTCACACGCGTCTGGTTGGTAAAGGGTTCCCCGGACAGGAAGAACGCGCCTTCCGGCTGGTCCGGCGCTGAATCGACCACGCTGGCCGAAAGTGCCAGGCGCCAGCCCGGGCTGAAGTCGCCGCTGTTGCCGCTCATGGGGACCGCATCCAGACTGTCGTAGGAGCGCCCGATCGTCAAAGGCAGGGCCCCCAGCGGCCAGCTCAGATCAGACGTCGCGAAGGCGACACGGCCCGGCTTGTTGCCCGTTCCGGAGGCCAGAATGAAACTGATGCCTCCGGTCTGGGCACCGTCGCTCGCTTCGACGATGATCTCGAAATCGCCCGACTGGAGCACGGTGGGGTCGAAGACCGCCACTTCGGCCGCGGCGACCGGGCCCGTTCCGGTGGCGAGCACGACGGCTTCATCGGCGCCCAAGGCACGCCGAGTCACCTCCCAGGTCAGGATGTCCGGTGTGTTGTCCTCGATGGTCACCACGATCGGCACCGGCTGGTTGTAGGCCTCGCCGGTCAGCTCGGTTTCCAGGGTGACGACCGGTGCCTGCTCGTCGTTGCAGTCGATCACCGTCAGGGGTGCTGTGTCCTGACGGGTCAGACCGCTGGGATCCGTGGCTACGGCCAGAACGGGAATCAAGCCATTGGCCAGCGGCGTCCAGAGCGTACAACGCGACGCATCGAGCGTCATCACTTCGCCATCGAGGGTCAGACTGACCTCGCTCAGACCGACGTTGTCCGAGGCCACAACGCACACCGCCGCGAGCTCGCGCTGGCAGGCTGGAGCAGGCACCATCGTCACGGCGACCACAGGCGCTTCCGTATCCGGCAGGAGCGTCAGATCGAAGCTCAGCGCCTGGCGTCCGCCCCAGTCGTCCGTGACTTCGATCACGACGGGATAGACGCCCGGTGTTTCGCCCGTCGTGGTCCAGTGGAGCCAGCCCAGGGTCGGGTGCAGGGTCATCGACGACGGCCCCTGCAGGAGCGTGAAGCGCACCGGATCAGCATCGGCATCGCTGGCCAGCAAGCGCGTGCTGTAGAACTCACCCACCGTTGCCGTCGTCACCGGTGCCGTGGTGATGGCCGGGTCCACGTTCGATGATCGCAGTTGAATCGTGAACGACTGGCTCGCCTGCCCGCCCTGCGGATCCTGGACGTGCACGATCACGTCATTGGTCGGCGGATCAGCCGCCTGGGGCACCCAATCGACTTCACCCGTTGTGGGATTCATCGCCATGCCCGCGGGTGCGCTCGACAGGCTGAAGCTCAGGGCCTCGAATTCCGGGTCGATGGCCCTCGCCAGGTAACTGTAGGGCGAGCCAATGCGGGCGTTCAGGACGGGGCTGCTGGTCAGATACGGCGGCTGATTGGGCAGCTCGGGCAGGACCTGGAGATCGAAGCGCTGACGCGCCTCTTCGCCGTTGCTGTCAACGGCCAGGAGCTCGATCACGTGCGTGCCCAGGTCGGCACCCGTGGGCACCCAGGCCAACGTGCCGGCGACCGTGTCCAGCACCATGGTCGGCGGCGCCTGACTCAGGCTGACGACCGGGGCCGTGGGCTGCGGAATGTTGACCCTAAAGACGTAGCGGTACTGCACACCGGGTGTCGCATAGGTGACCGGTACGCTGCTGAAGGCCGGCCCGGGCTCGGTCAGGGCCGGTTCGCCGACGTACAGGGTCCAGGCCTGGGTGGCCTGGCCGCCGCGGCCGTCGTCCAGGTTCAGCACCAGGCTATGCTGACCCGGCTGGGCGCTGTCCCAACGCACTTCGCCGTTGACCGGATCGACAGTGACACCGGCCGGTGCCGCCTGCAGGCTGAAGCTCAGCGCATCGCCATCCAGGTCGGACGCGGCCGCATTGTAGATATAGGTCGCGCCGACCGGTCGCTGGGTCTGCGGCGAAGAAGTAAAAACAGGCGGGCGGTTGAAGCTGGCGTCACTGACCTGAACGGTGAAGCCCTGAGTCGCGATGCCGCCCCTTCCGTCGCTGGCCTCGATCACGATCTCGAAATTTCCGACCTGTGACGGCGTCCAGAGCACCTCGCTCCCGACGACCGACATGCCGCCCGGCGCACTGCGCAGCTGCAGCGTGACCGGATCGCCATTGCCGTCGAGGGTGCCGGCGGCATAGGTCCAGAGCTGGCCCACCGTCGCCCGAGGCTCGGGGATGGTGATGAAGGCCGGCGGCTGATTGACCGGCGCGATCCAGCGCGGCGTGAAATCGATCGGGCGCTGCTGAGGGTTGGTGAAACCCAGCTCCCTGACCGCGGAAAGACCGCCGGCAGGCAGCAGCTCGCCGTCGGGAACGATCACGACGTAGGGCTCGCCCTGGGGCGTGAAGCCATCGGCATTGAGCAGTCCCAGCGTCGGATCAGCATCGTTGCCGATCGCCATCAGGATCGGGCCGGGCACCGAGGGCCCGGCGTTGAGGGCCTGGACGTCGACGAGCAAGCGCTCGTTGGCGCGATCTCGAGTGGTGGACGCGAAGCGCGCCTCCAGCAGGACCGAGGCGTCGGCCAGATCCGCCCAGGGATCGGCGTCGTCGCGGCCGCCGTTGAGGCCCAGAGCGATCCCCCCGGCCCCGCAGCGATCGCTCGCCTGGAGCTGCAGGCTGTTCTCACCGCTGGGCAATTCGACCAGGGCGAAGAAGGCGCCCGAGGCATCCAGCAGATCCACTGGTGCGCCATTCACGGTGACGGACAGCACGGGTTGTCTCGGTACGACGGGCAGCACTCGACCGCTGATCACCAGCGGGATGCCGGACGGCAGGACCGCTCCCGGCTCGGGCGATAGCTCGACGAAACTCGGCGGCACCGGCTCACCGTCCTCCAGCACGCAGCCCGGATCCCGGTCCGGGGTCTGGGTGCGGTAGGTGTTGTGCGTCTCCCAGCTGTTTTCCTGGGTAAAGGGCACGGACCAGTCGTTGTTGATGTTGTTGATGTGGTAGTTGTGCTGATTCCAGACCGGACGCGAGTCGGCCCAGCGGCCCTGATGACCGAACACGAACAGGCCGTTCGTACCGGCGGTGATGACCTCGGCCTCGCCGTCGCCGTCCACATCGGCCAGGGTCGGATAGTCCAGCACGGTGCCCGAGCCCGTGTAGGGTTCGTTGTAGAGCCGATCACCATCGGGGCCGTTGAGGATCAGGAAGCCGTCTTGGGACCCGTTCCAGAGGATTTCCCAGGCGCCGTTGCCGGTCAGGTCCTGGGCAGCCACGCCTGACGCCGAGGCACTGGTATCGGCCACCGTCTGCTCCCAGACCAGGCTGCCGCCGGCGTCGACGACCATCATCAGGTGATTGAATACGCTCAAGCCCGAACTGATTGCCGAGGCCGTGACCAGATCGACCTGGCCATCGCCGGTCACATCGGCCACAGTCACCGGACTGGGACGGTACAGGTCCGTGCGGCCGGTTTCGTAGCGCCACAGGAGCGTGCCGTCATCCTCCAGGGCCTCGATCACATGGCCCCAGTTGATGATCACTTCGGCGCGGCCATCGCCGTCCAGATCGGCAATGGCTGGACTACCGAAGGCGCCGGGGCCGAACAGGTTCGTGAGCGGATCGGGCAGCTCCCGACTCCAGACGACGGTCCCGCCGTTCTGATAGTCGATGACCTTCAGAGTCCAGGACTCCGCCACCACGATATCGAGAATGCCATCGCCGGTCAGATCGGCCAGAACCGGCACGGTCACGAAGTCCGACCCGAGCGGATCACTGAATTCGATATTGCCCTCATGATCGAGAACGTAGAGCGCATCGTTGACCGAGGCGATGGCGATTTCCGGCTCGGGATCGAGGTCCAGGTTGGCCACGGTCGGGCCGCCGAACGGCAGATCCTGGGACGTGTAGTAGGCCGTGACCAGGGGATTGCTCCAAAGCAGCTGTCCGTCATGCTGGAAGGCAAAGGTGCCGTCGCGACCCGACACGATGATCTCGGCGATGCCGTCCCCGTCCAGATCGGCCAGCGCCGGCTCGGAGGTCGGACCGGCAAGGTCGCTGGACCAGAGAATGGGCGAACCGCCGCCGGCGTCCTGCCCGTCCCCGCGATAGACATAGAGCCGTCCGTTCAGGCCCGGCGCGATCAGTTCGACCAGGCCGTCACCTTCGAGATCGCCGATGGCGATCGTCGACAGGAAACCGGTGCCGTCCCCGCCTGGCAGGGTCTCCTGTGCCGTCGTGTCGAACCATTCGACCGTGGGCTTGTGGGTGCTGAAATCGGCCGGATTGACCTCGAAGCCATCGATGCCGGCCGCACCGCCGCTGGAGGGCGTGTAGACCTGCACCACATGCGGGCCCTCACCCAGGGTGTTGAAGTGGATCGCACGCGGCTGGGCCCGGAACGGCGGAGTCGTGCTGACATCGAAGCTGCCCTGTTCCACGCCGTCGATCACGATCTCGAGCGCCCTGCCGTCACGCTCGTTCGCCAGCACGGTCAGGGCGTTGCCGGTAAAGGTGAACCAGGTATTGGTACGTGCATTGACAAAGGGCGTGAGGTAGTCGTCGTCGAAAGCGTACTCGTTGTCGACACGGCGCCACCACTGGCGCAGACTCAGGTGCCGGAGATCCTGCGGTGCCGCGTCCAGATTCAGGTCGTACCAGCCGTCGGCCACATTCTGCCCTGCCCAGACATCGGCGAAGTCGGGCATGACCGGCCCGGTCAGCACCACGACCTCGACAACGTGCGGACCAGCGCTCAAGCCGCCATAGGTGAACACCTTGCTGGCGCCGACGCCGTCGGAGGTGTCGATCACGCCTTGTGAAACACCGTCGATGAATACTTCGGCGGTGCCGCTGGAGGCGGTGCTGCGGAAGCCCAGGGCGATCCACTGCCCTTCGAAATCGATGCGCCAGACATCGCCGGGCGTACTGCTGCTGTGGTAATAACCCCGACTGGCCTCCATCAGCCCACCCTCGGTCCAGCTGATCGGCATGGTGAGCGTCGGCTGACCGTTGTAGGTCAGATTCGGATAATTTTCCTCGAAGCGAACGATCGCCGGCGTGGGGGGCTGCGGTTCCGGCATCCCGATGGCCGGCGTGGTGACCAGATCGAAACTGGCCGCGTTGTCCAGCACCTGGCGCACCTCGAGGAGATGCAGACCCGGTCCGAAACCGTCCAGCGAAAAGGACCGGGGGCCGCCATCCAGATCGTAGAGATCCTTGACCGCCACCGTCTGTCCATCGACCAGGAATTCGACGTCCTGATAGTTGAATCGTGACCACCCTTGCCAGGTCAACGAATCACCGTCGAAGTGAAACCAGGCCGAGGCGTTTGGAAAACCACTGCTTGTGGCGTAGGTCCCGCTACTGGCGTCCGGACTGCTCTGGCGCGACCAGCTTCGACAATAGCGGATGCGCTCTGGATGGTCGTTCTCGAAGCTGCCATCGGCCAGCGGCTGGCCATCCCAGAGATCGATGTAATCCAGCGTCACGTCCGTTCCGTTGGATTGAGGAGATGCTGTTCCGAGCACCGTGATCGTCAGGCTATGCGGGCCAGGACCCAGATCGCGGTAGACCCGCGTGAGGGTATTCGTGTAGCGGCTGTAGAGATCCAGCGTGTCGACAACATCGCCGTTGATCGCGATCTCGGCCTGTCCTCCGTCATCGGTACGGATCATTCCGAGGCCCAGCCAGTCGCTGTCGAACTCAAGACTGATCACATCGCCGGCCAGCGCAGAGTGGGACGTTTCGCCCTGACTCGCTCCAGCACTGAGCAGGTTGCCGGTGGTTTCCCAGCTCGTTGATGCCTGCGTCAGAGGCAGGTCGTTGAAGCGCAGCGCCGGATGGTCGGATTCATAGCGGGTCACGCCGGTGACCGGCGGATCGGGATCGATGAAAGGCGCGACCCCGGGCGTGTCGATCCGGTCGATGACGGCCGAGTACTGATAGCTGGCGATGGTCAGCACGTGATCGCCCGAACCGAAGCCTTCGTAGGAGAAGACCCTTACTTCTGCGGAACTGGAGAACACCGGTTCATAGAGATCGATGGTGTCGAGCGGCTGGCCATCGACGTAGAGCCTGACTCGCCCGGCATTGCTGTAAGCCAGGGTGTGCAAGCTGAAGGAATCCCCCGAAAACGGGAACCAGGCCGTTCCACTGGTCGAGGTGAGCATGGTGCCACCGCTGGCCAGGACATTGTTCGACGTGTTCCAACCATTGCTGAGAAGGATGCGAGCGTCGCCATCCTCGAACATGCCGTCCGGAAGCAGCGATCCGTCGCCACTGTCCGCATAGTCGATCTGGACGCGTTGGTTGCTCGACAGGGGGTTGGAGGTGCCAAGCACGACGATCTCGACCGTATGCAGACCTGGACTCAGCCCATCGAACGCCAGCGTGACGGGCGTTACAGTCCGGCGATACAGATCGAAGACCCCCTGACTGATGCCGTCGATCAGCACCTCGACCTCACCGCTGAATCGATCAGCGACGAACCCCAGGTTGAGCCAGGTGCCGGAAAAATTCAGCTGCGCCGTATCGTTCGCGGTACCGGACCGAGCGTGGCTGCCGCCGCTGGCTGAGGCCAATGTCAGCGAGGACCAGGATCCCGTCAGCGCCCATTCCGGATCGCCTTCTTCGTAACGGACGAACGCAGGTGCCAGAGCCGTGTAGGCTCGTCCGGTGTTGGCCGGGACCGGTTGACCGATGTCCTCTTCCAATTCCCTGCCGGTGGCCTCAGTCTCCCGAGGCTCTTGATCCGCGACCGGCTCCGGCTGCCATGGATCGGCGATCGGGACCACCAGCGGTGGCCCGGGATCGGGATCCTGAGCCGCTGCCGCCAGGGGCATGCAGACGAGAAACAGGCACAGCAGCGTCGGGTGAGATCGGGTCGAATCAAAACGGGCCATTTGGCTTGACTCCAGGGCAGCACTTCATTGGTCGCTACCCAGGTCATACGCGCCGACCGGCCCGAACCCTTCATCGATCGGAAAAAAATTCGAACGCGCTTGCACTCACCGCCTGGATCGATTCAACTGAACCTGATCTCAACATTCGGACCCTGATCGATGACTCTGAACCAATCCCTTACCCTGCCCTGCGGCACCGCCATTCCCAACCGCCTGGCCAAGGCCGCCATGACCGAAGGTCTGGCCGAGCCCGGCGGGCGCGCCGGTGAGCGGATCATTCGCCTCTATCGGCGCTGGGCCGAGGGTGGGGTCGGACTGCAGATCACCGGCAACATCATGGTCGACCGGCGCTATCGGGAACGACCGGCCAATATCGTGGTGGACGTCGAGCAAAGCACCGAGGCCATGCAGGGTCTGACCGAATGGGCCGAAGCGGCCCGGTCCGGCGGCGGCAAGACGATCGGCCAGATCTCGCACGCCGGTCGCCAATCGCCGAAATCGATCGCGCCGGAGCCGGTCGGGCCGTCGGCTGTTGCCGTCAAGCTTCCCGGCGGCCTGTTCGGCAAACCTCGAGCGCTGAGTGATGAAGAGATTCGTGATGTGATACAGCGCTTCGCCCACACGGCTGGCGTGCTGTGCCAGGCTGGCTTCGACGGCGTCCAGGTGCATGCCGCTCACGGCTACCTGATCTCGGAATTCCTCAATCCGCTGGTCAATCGACGCGACGACGACTGGGGCGGCTCGCTGGAGAACCGAGCACGCCTGCTGATCGAGATCGTACGCCGTGTTCGGTCGGCGATCGGGAGCGACCGGATCCTGTCGGTCAAACTCAACTCCTCGGACTTCCAGAAAGGGGGCTTCAGCTTCGAGGACTGCAAGAACGTTGTGAAGCTGCTGGAGCACGAAGGCATCGATCTGCTCGAGATTTCGGGCGGTAATTACGAGCAGCCGCGGATGATGGGCATGGAAGGTCTCGAGCCGGTGTTCGAGGAAGACGTCCGTTCGTCGACCCGCGCTCGCGAGGCCTACTTCATGCGCTACGCCGCCGAGATCATCGAGCCGGCTCGGATTCCGATCATGGTCACCGGCGGCTTCCGGACGGCCGCCGCCATGGAAGCGGCCGTGAATGAGGGCGTCGCGATGATCGGCCTGGGCCGCCCCCTCTGCGTGGACCCCGATGCGCCATCGAAACTCCTTCGCGGCGAGAGCGACGCCCTGCCTGCCCTGGAAAAGGAGCTGCGGCTGGGACCCGGCTGGTTCGGACCGGCCTCCAGCAACGATACGATCAAGGCCGCCAACGGCTTCGCCGCCATGGCCTTCTATTACCGCAATATCATCGCTTTGGGCAACGGCGAGCCAACGCGTAGAAAGATGAGCTTGCTCACCGCTTTAGTCAAACATCAGCTCCAGGAGAATCGAGACGCAAAGGCCTTCGGCTGATCTTGAGAGCAATCCACACCGTGTTCGGCCATGAATGCGTCGACCTCGTTACGGCGAGTCAGGTGATGGCCCTCGAGCTCGTAGCCCTGGCGCTCGAGAAGGTCTTTGGATTTCAGGCCATAGGGGCACAGGTGATCGTCCATCACCATGCGGTACAAGGCTGCCCTGTTCGTCATTGCTCATCTCCCATTCTGAGCGAGTGCAGCCGCCCACCCGGGATGCGGGCTGGCGGCCATTTCCGTGTTCCCGTTGATCTACAGACTGCCCTCGAACTCCGGCAGCGTTCTTTGATCGACCTCATCCGGAGTCGTAGCCGGGCCGTTCTCGCGAATGTCCTCGATCAACCAGTCCATCTCCTTGATCTCCTTGCGCTGGGCCCGGATGATGCCGTCGGCCAGTTCGCGGACCCGGAGATCCTCGATCTGCGCACGTTCGCTGGTCAGGATGGCGATCGAATGGTGCGGGATCATGCCGCGCAGGTAGGCCACATCGTCGACCGTGTCCTGGCTACGGACCAGCCAAGTCGCGCCAACAATCATCCCGACACCCACAGCGACGAGCACACTGTTGGCCGGGACGCTGCGATACATCTGCCGCATGAAGGCGAACATCACCAGCACCATGCTGCCGCCCATGATTAAGGTCATGAAGAAGCGCGTCTCGCTCCAGCGAACGTGATTGAGGGCATAGGTGTGAAGGTACATCAGGACGAACATCGCCACCATTGAACAGGCGATCATCAGCGTGAAACGAAGGTATGGATTCATACCGCTGTTCTCTTTATCATTCCCGTTCGGTTCGTGTCGAGCATTCATCGTTCGATTCCTCCGTCGTTCGTGAGTGAAGAATGATGACCGTTCCGGTGTCTACCCTGAAGCAGCCGGTAAGCGGCCGGCAGCACCACCAGAGCCGAAAGCCAGACCGCAAATACGCCGCCGATCATCGGGGCGGCAATGCGCTGCATGACCTCCGAACCGATGCCGGTGGTCAGCATCACCGGCATCAGGCCGAGAAACACGGTGGCCTGGGTCATGGTGATCGGGCGCACGCGGCGCACGGCACCTTCGACAATGGCCTCATCCAGGCCCAGCTCATCATTGCGGTGATCCTCCAAGGCCTGATTAAGATAGACCACCATCAGGACACAGACCTCGGCAGCCAGACCCGCCAGGGCGATGAAACCGACCGCCACGCCGACCGACAGGTTGTAGCCGAGCAGCCACATCAGCCACAGCCCGCCGGCAATCGACAGCGGTGCCACGGCCAGAACCAGGGCCACATCGGAAAAGCGATGGAAGGTGAGCATCAACAGGACCACAATGATCGCCAGCGTGACCGGCACCATCAGCTGCAGTCGCTCCGAGGCACGCTCCATGTATTGGTACTGGCCTCGGATCGCGAAGGCGTAGCCTGTCGGGAACTCGATCTCGTCTGACAGCACCGCGCGCCCCCGATCCACCCAGTCGCCCAGGTCCTGGCCATCGACCTCGACCAGGACAAGGCCGGCGGGGCGGGTGTTCTCGGTGCGGATTCTGGGTGGGCCGTCCTCGATCGCGATATCGGCGACCTGGCCGAGCGTGACCGTGACGCCGGCCGGGGTCACGAACGGCAGATCGGTCAACTTCTGCGTTGAGTCGCGCCAGTCGGCCGGCAGCCTGAGCGTCACCGGAAAGCGCTCCAGGCCTTCGACGGTCTCGGTCACCGTCGCTCCGCCGAGGCCAAAGCGAATCACTTCGTGAAGGTCTGCCACCGACAGACCATATCGGGCTAGGGCGTTGCGGTCCAGCGACAGGCTGATGTAGCGCCCGCTGGCCGGACGTTCAGCGAAGGCGCTGACCGTGCCGGGCAGCTGCTCGAGGCGCTCGGCAATCTGCGTGGTCAGCTGCTGGATGGTGTCGAGCCGCGGGCCGGTGACCAGAATGCCGACGTCGGTCTGGATGCCGGTCTGCAGCATGTCGATGCGCGTCTGGATGGGAAAGACGAAGGCGTTGGTCAGGCCTGGGAAGTCGATCATCTCGCCGAGTTCGCGCTGGATGTCAGCGGTGCTGACGCCGGGCCGCCACTGATCGCGGGGCTTCAGCATGATGAAGGTCTCGATCATGGTCAGCGGAGCGGGATCGGTTGCGGTTTCCGCACGCCCGATCTTGCCCATGACGCGCTCGACCTCCGGATGCGAAGCAATGATGCGGTCGGTCTGTTGCAGGAGCTCTCGCGCCTCGCCCGGGCTTAAGCCGGGCAGCGTGGTGGGCATGTACATCAGGCTGCCTTCATCCAGCGTAGGCATAAACTCGCTGCCGATACGCGAGTAAGGATAGATCGCCGACAAGCCCAGGCCCAAACCAACCAGCACGACCAGCCACGGCCGGCACACGGCCTGGGCAATCAGCGGTCGATAGGCTGCTTCCAGCCCACGCGCCACGGGATTGCGAATGCTATTACCACCCTGCCCGCGAAGCCGACCGCGAATAAAGTAGCCGCACAGCACCGGCACCAGGGTGATGGCCAGTCCGGCCGCAGCCGCCATAGCGTAGGTTTTGGTGAACGCCAGGGGCGCAAACAATCGGCCTTCCTGAGCCTGCAGCGCAAACACCGGCAGGAACGACAACGCAACCAGCAGCAGGGTGAAGAAGATCGGTCGCCCGACTTCAAGCGCGGCGCGCTCGACCACCTGCCAGCGCTTGCCCTCGTCCAGGTCATCGTCTTCACGCTCGAGGTGACGATGAACGTTCTCGATCAGCACGATCGCGGCATCAACCATCACGCCGATGGATATGGCGATCCCGCCCAGCGACATGATGTTGGCGTTGATGCCCTGGGCCGACATGACCACGAAGGCGGCCAGCACGCCCAACGGCAGCGAGACCAGCACCACCAGCGATGAACGGAAGTGCCATAGAAACAGACCGATGATCAAGACCACGACGACAAATTCCAGCGCCAGCTTGGCCCATAGGTTGGAAACGGCGGCATCAATCAAGCCCGAACGGTCGTAAGTGGTTACGATTTCAACGCCCTCCGGCAAGCTGTTTTCAAGCTCGGCCAGCCGCACTTTGACCCGATCAATCACCGCACGCGCGTTCTCGCCGTGGCGCATGACCACAATGCCGCCGACCACCTCGCCCTGACCGTCCAGGTCGATCATGCCGCGTCGAGCGGTCGGGCCGCGCCGAATTTCGGCCACGTCACCGAGAAGAATCGGTGTGCCGTTCGAGACCAGTCCGGTTGGTACTTGACGAAGATCAGCAAGTGACTGCAGGTAGCCATCGGCGCGCACCATGTATTCGGCCTCGGCCAGCTCAATCAACGAGCCACCGGTCTCGGCGTTGTTGGCCTGGATCGCCCGCTTGAGCTGACTCAGATCCAGACCCAGCGCGCGCAGTCGATTGGGGTCCGGAATCACCTGATAGCCGCGCAC